>Ga0265798_10003053_pt1 | contig 24120 bp, 18 predicted proteins | sample P3T30metagenome_FD_192430 | JGI IMG/M metagenome (GOLD analysis project Ga0265798, IMG submission 192430) | Plant litter microbial communities from East Loma Ridge, Irvine, California - P3 T30 | ecosystem: Environmental > Terrestrial > Plant litter > Unclassified | place: USA: California...
CGACATCATCCAACTTCTGCCTGAGTACCTCGCCAACCAGATTGCGGCGGGTGAGGTGGTGCAGCGCCCCGCCTCGGTAGTCAAAGAACTGCTCGAAAACGCCGTGGATGCGGGCGCCACAAGCGTGCAACTGATTGTAAAGGAAGCCGGTAAGCAGCTCGTGCAAGTCGTAGACGACGGCGCAGGCATGTCGCCCACCGACGCCCGCATGAGCCTGGAGCGTCACGCCACCAGCAAAATCCGCTCCACCGAAGACCTGTTTCGCATCCGCACGCTGGGCTTCCGGGGCGAGGCGCTGGCCAGCATCGCGGCCGTGGCGCAGGTCGAAATCCGTACCAAGCAGCGCGGCCAGGAAACCGGCTCGCTGCTGCTCGTGGAAGGCTCGCAGGTGACCAGCCAGGCCCCCACCGCTTGCCCCGACGGCACTAGTATTTCGGTTAAAAACTTGTTTTTCAACGTGCCCGCCCGGCGCAATTTCTTGAAAAGCAACGCGGTAGAAATGCGTCATATTCTGGACGACTTTCAACATATTGCGCTGGCTAACCCGCAAATTACCTTTTCCTTATACCAGAATGACCTCGAAGTATTCGCCTTACCCGCTGGCAAGCTGAGCCAGCGCATCGTGGCCCTGCTGGGCAACAACTACAAGGAGCAGCTGGCGGGCTGCGAGGAGGTGACGCCCTTTATCACGGTGAAGGGCTACATCGGCAAGCCCGAGTCGGCGAAGAAAAGCCGGGGCGACCAGTTTTTCTTCGTCAACAACCGCTTTATCCGCTCGGCTTACCTCAACCACGCCGTGCTGGCCGCCTACGAGGGCCTGCTGGCCCGCGACACGCATCCGTTCTACGTGCTGTTTTTGGAGTTGGACCCCAAGGCCATCGACATCAACGTGCACCCCACCAAGACGGAGATAAAATTTGAGGACGAGAAAACGGTGTACGCCGTGGTGCGCGCCGCCGTGCGGCAGGCGCTGGGCCTGCACAGCCTCACGCCCTCGCTTGACTTTGACGGGGATGTGAATTTTGCGCCCATCCGCCCGCTCCGTACCTCCACGAGCGCCAATTCTTTCGGTGGTGAAGGCGCCGCACTGCCCACGCCCACCCGCGCCGTAGAGTTCAACCCCGATGCACTGGCCGCCTCCGTCTCAGCCGCCGCGCGCGGTAGCAAGCGCGGCACCGACGAGCGCGCCGCCCCGCCCCGCCCTACTGAGCAGGCCAAGCGCGACCTCGAAGCTTTCTACCGCGAGCTGGGCCAGCCCGTGCGCCCCGTCACCGAGGAGGCTGCCCCAGCGGCGGCTGGTACGGTAGTACCGCCGCTCGCGCCGCTTCCCGAACTGCCCTTCACGCACCCTGTGCCCGCCGACCGGCCGCGCCCGCAGCTGGCTAGCCCCGCTGGCCCAGGCCCTAGCGCTAGCACTGGCGGCTCGCATAACCCGCGCGCCACGCAGGTGCTGAACCGCTACGTGCTGCTGCCCGTGAAGTCGGGCCTCATGCTCATCGACCAAGAAGCGGCCCGCGAGCGTATTCTCTACGAGCAGTACGCCGCCGGGCAGGAGCGGGGCGGCGGGCACTCGCAGGCGCTGCTGTTTCCGCGCCCGCTCACCTTCTCGCCCGCCGATTACGCCGTGCTGGGCGAGCTTACGCCCACGCTGCACCTGCTGGGTTTCCGCTTCGCCGAGTTTGGGCCGAACACGATTGCCGTGGAGGCCGTGCCGGCCGACTTGCCCGCGCAGGGTGAAAAGGAGCTGCTCGAAGGCCTCATCGAGCAGTTTCGGAGCGGCGCGGCCCCGCTGCGCCTCGACCGGCGCGAGGCGCTGGCTCGCGCCCTGGCCCGGCGCGTGGCCCAGGCTACCAGCCAGCCCCGCCTGCCCGATGTGGAGCTCAACGCCCTGGTCGATAAGCTCTTTGCTTGCCAGGTGCCCAACTACACCCCCGACGGCCGCCCCACCGTAGTGCTGCTCGACGGCGAGCAGCTGGCCGCCTACTTCCGCAAAGCCGGCGCCTAAACCGCCCGGTACGACCTTTACGCGGCTCCGCCGTTCTTTCGCTTCATCCGCCCGGCTCATGCCTGGCGCTCCCGCATGTTCAATCTCACGCCCACTGTTCGCAATCTGCTTCTGGTTAATCTGGCCTTTTTTCTGGCCCAGCAAAATCTGCGAAACATCCCAATTACCCAGCTCGGCAGCCTCTACGCGCTAGGGTCGCCGTACCTGCATTTCTGGCAGTTTTTTACCTATATGTTTTTGCATGGCAGTTGGATTCACTTGTTTTCCAATATGTTCGGTCTTATCTCGTTTGGTCCGTTGCTGGAGCAGCGCTGGGGCGGCCAGCGATTTTTGGCCTTTTGGCTGATGTGTGGCGTGGGGGCCGGTGTGCTCTACGAAGGCGTGCGTACCTACGAAATGCATAAGCTTGAAGCTACTTACCAAGAGGTAGTCAACGCGCCGAATGCGTACGATTATGACCAGTTTATGGAGCAAAGCGGCTTCAAGCAGTCGGAAGACGTGGCCGCCGCTGAGGCATTGCAACGCAGCCCCAACGATGCGGAGCTGAAGCAGGCTATTGTATCGCACGTTAAGCAGGTATATGAAGCAGTGCACGACTCGCCGCACGGCGGTATGCTGGGCGCATCGGGCGCTTTGTTTGGAGTCTTGTTTGCTTTTGCTTACCTGTTTCCAAACACAATGCTGATGCTCATCTTTCCGCCAATACCAATTAAGGCCAAATACTTTGTTTTCCTGTATGGCGCTTATGAGTTGTATAATGGTGTCCATCAGGCGCCCGGTGACAACGTAGCGCACTTTGCCCACCTCGGCGGCTTGCTGGTAGGGTTCATCATTCTTAAATTCTGGGAAAGCGGCCGCAGCCGCTTCTACTAAAATCCGTTACCTCCATGAGTTTAACCCAGGATATCCGCGCTGCTTTTTCGCGTCGCGATAATGCAGTTAATCAGTTTATTATTATTAATGCGCTGGTTTTTGCGGTCCTCATCATTTTTCAGGCTATTCTGTTCCTGGCCCAGTCGCGCGATATCTACACGCTCGTGCTTCGCCAGCTGGCCTTATCGTCCGATGGCCTCGTGCTGCTACGCCACCCGTGGACGCTGCTCACGTACGCTTTCGTGCACGAAAATTTCTTTCACATCCTGTTTAATATGTTGAACCTGTACTGGTTCGGGCAGATTATCCGGGAGTATCTCGGCGACCGGCGGCTGATTAGTCTGTATGTGCTGGGCGCGTTGGCGGGCGGGGTCTTCTTTCTGCTGGCCTATAATTTTCTGCCTGTATTCCAGCTCCGCGTCGGCCAGCCAGTAATTGGGGCGTCGGCGGCGGTTACGGCCATTATCGTGGCCGCCGCTACGTTGCTGCCCGACTACACGTTCATGCTTATCCTGCTCGGGCCAGTCAAAATCAAATGGATAGCCGCCGTGGTCGTTATTATTTCCTTAGCGGGCATCAACGGTGGCAACCCCGGTGGCGAAATCACCCACCTGGGCGGCGCCTTGCTGGGTTTTCTTTTTGTGAAGCAGCTCAAGGCCGGGCGCGATATGGGCCGGCCCGTAGTAGCTACTGGCACATGGCTCAGCCGTGTATTTCAGCGCGGCCCTGCCATGAAGGTGACGCACCGCACTGCTGCCTCCGGCCCCGGCCGCCCAACTGCCGGCAATGCTGGCCCCAGCGCCACGCCGCCCGAAGAAGTAGACCTGATTTTGGACAAAATCTCGCGTTCGGGCTACGAAAGCCTTTCGAAAGAGGAAAAGCAGAAGCTATTCCGGGCTAGCCAGCAGTAAGCGGCTCACTAAGTCATAAAAAAAGCCCGTCGCGCAGACGGGCTTTTTTTATGACTTAGTGAGCCGCTTACTGCTGTCGTGTTGAGCTAGCCCAGTATTCTGGCGTGCCAGCCCAAGTTATGCAAACCTGATAAGATGCTGCGCTAACTCAGTATGACAGATGGAAGTAAAACTTTCTTATTCGTTGACAAGGGCTGCTGAACTATACTGCGGACTCAGCCGGGGCCTCGGCCGGCTGGCGCCCCCAGGAAGAACCTGCACAGCGGCTGCGCATTTGCTGGCGAAACTTCTCGCGCTCGGCAGGCGAAAATGCTTCCATACGCTGCACCACTTGGCGCTTCCAGGCGCGGCCCCGGGCCCAGCCGCCGCTGCCGCCGCGCCCAAAGCCGCCGAGCAGAATGCGGCTGAGCACCAGCAGGCCAATGGTTTGCCAGAAGGTGAGAACGGGCAGGTGAAAAATCATTGGCATCAACCAGTTCCAGAGGCTCATGGTGGCAAACCCCGCCACGGCCACAAACAGGCCAGCGAAGAATACGAATTTGATGGCTTTTTTCAGCCAGAAAGAAGGAGGCATAGCGGGTATAGCTTTTGGATAGTAGAAGAAGGAGAGGCGGCCGTTAGTCCGTAAACAGCTCGTCGTAGAGCTTACGCAGCCGCTTGCGCAGGTGCTTCACGGCGTAGTGCTTGCGCGAGATGAGCGTCTTGAGCGGCACGCCGGTAGCGGCTACCATGTCGTTGAACGACTGGTCTTCCAGCTCGTGCCATACGAAGACTTGGCGCTGCTCGGCTGGTAGCTCGGCCAGGGCATCGGTGATGGCGTCCATAATGGTTTCGCGCAACAGCCGGTTTTCGGGCGAGTCGTCGGGGGCTGGTAGCACATCTTGCAGCAGGCGGGCGGGCTCGTCGCCGTCGGTGGCCGCTCCCAGCGGCGCATCCAGCGACACTGTTAGCTTAGCCGGTACGCGCCGGTAGCGGTCAATAATGCGGTTGCGCGCCACCCGAAACAGCCAGGCCGCTGCCTGCTCCACCGGCTTGAGCAGCCGGTAGCTCTCCACTAGCTCGGCAAATACGTCTTGCAAAATATCTTCGGCCTCGGCTGGGTCGGGCACGCGGCGCTCAATGAACCGTAGCAGGCGGCCACGCTGCTCGCGCACCGCCGTCTGAATCTGCTGGTCCTGGCTGGCGGCCGTCGTCATGAGCGCGGAGAGGGGGAGGGCAATTGCTTCCATTATGCCTAAGCAGACGCACAGGCCCAGCCAATACTTTAAACCGCAGATTTAACGGATTCAACGGATTTCGCGGATACGCTTGGCTGTGCCAAGCTGACTACGCGTCTGGCCCGCGTTGCAAATAACGACGATATGAACAACGGTGACCTAACCTATGCCCCGCCGTGAGCAGTGAGCTAAGCGCGTAGCCAGCCCGCTTTAGCGGGCGTATCCGCAAAATCCGTTGAATCCGTTAAATCTGCGGTGTAACTTTGCCCGCTAAGCTGGGGCTGCCCGGCCGCGCTTTCCCGCAGTTTTCTTGTCATGACCAACGCTTCCCTCGTTCCCGCCGTCATTCACGAAGTGCCGTTGCAGTACTACGTGTTTTTCGCCACCGCACTCTTCTGCATCGGCGTTACGGGGGTGCTCATTCGGCGCAATGCCATCATTATCTTCATGTGCATCGAGCTGATGCTCAACGCCGTGAATATTCTGCTGACGGCCTTCGCCGCTTACCGCGCCGACCCCAACGGGCAGGTGTTCGTGTTCTTCATCATGGCCGTAGCCGCCGCCGAAGTCTCGGTTGGCCTGGGTATTATCGTCATGATTTACCGCAATTTCCAGAATACCGACGTCAACTTGCTTAGCCGGTTGAAAGGGTAGGGCACTGGCCCTATCGCTGTCGTTTGCGTTTTTTCAGCGCCTTAACTTATCGTCTCGCAAGTCGGGTGGGCTTGACCTCCGCCGCCGTGTTATGCAAGAAACTGTCCTCCCCGGTGCTACGGCACCATTCTCCACCTTACTCTACGTCTTGATTCCGGGGTTGCCCTTCCTAGGGTTCCTGCTCAACGGCTTGCTTAATAAGCGGTTGTCGGGTACCGTAGCTGGCGCGCTAGGTACGCTTGCCGTACTGGGCTCGTTCCTGCTATCGGTGTTCCTGTTCGTCAATTTTAAGTACCAGTACACCGTCAACCTGTTTGACTGGATTTCGGTGGGTTCGCTGCAAATTCCGTTCAGCTACCAGATTGACCAGTTGAGCCTACTCATGCTGCTGCTGATTACGGGTGTGGGCACGCTCATCCACATCTACAGCATCGGCTACATGCACCACGACGAGAACGTGGGGAAGTTTTTTAGCTTTCTTAACCTCTTCGTATTCAGCATGTTGATTTTGGTGTTGGGTGCCAATTTCGTTATTCTCTTCATCGGTTGGGAAGGCGTGGGCTTGTGCTCGTACCTGCTCATCGGCTTCTGGAACAAGAACACTAGCTACAACAACGCCGCCAAAAAAGCCTTTATCATCAACCGCGTCGGTGACCTGGGCTTCCTGCTCGGCATCTTCTTGATGTACCTCACCTTCAATTCGGTGCAGTACGCTGAGGTATTCCAGAAGGCTAGCCTGGGCCAGTTTGGTACCTACGGGGTGGGCGTTTGCACGGCCATTACCTTGCTGCTCTTCGTGGGCGCGATGGGCAAGTCGGCCCAGTTGCCACTCTACACTTGGCTGCCCGACGCCATGGCTGGCCCCACGCCCGTATCGGCGCTTATCCACGCTGCTACTATGGTAACGGCCGGTATCTACCTCGTGCTGCGCTCCAACGTACTCTTTACCCTGGCCCCGCAAACGCTCGAAGTAGTCGGCATCATCGGCCTGGCCACGGCGCTCTTCGCCGCTACTATCGGCCTGGCCCAGAACGACATCAAGAAAGTACTGGCGTACTCCACCGTTTCGCAGCTCGGCTACATGTTCCTGGCGCTGGGCGTGATGGGCTACACCTCGTCGTTCTTCCACGTGCTCACGCACGCTTTCTTCAAGGCACTGCTCTTCCTGGGGGCTGGCTCGGTTATCCACGCCATGAGCAACGAGCAGGATATGCGCCGCATGGGTGGCCTGCGCAAAGCCTTGCCCATCACGTTTTTGACCATGCTCATTGGTTGCTTAGCCATCAGCGGTATTCCGCCGTTCGCAGGTTTTTTCTCAAAAGATGAAATCCTGAGTCACGTGTACGAGCATAGCAAAGTGATGTGGGCCATCGGCGTCTTCACCTCGTTTCTCACGGCGTTCTACATGTTCCGCCTGCTATTCCTTACTTTCTTCGGTGAGTTTCGGGGCACCGAGGAGCAGCGCCATCACCTGCACGAGTCGCCGGCTAGCATGACGCTGCCGTTGATTGTGTTGGCTGTGCTCTCGGCCGTAGGCGGTTTTATGGGCGCGCCGATGTTTGTCGGTAAGCACTTCCTGGCCGATTACCTGGCCCCGATTTTTACCTACTCCAAACAGCTTCTGCCCACTGCCTTCACCACCGAGCCCGAGCACAGCACCGAGCTGATGCTGATGGGTATCTCGGTACTGGTAGCCGTTATTGGTATCGTGCTGGCCTACGTGCAGTACGTGGCCCGCGCCCAGCGCCCTGCCGAGGACGACGCTCAGCGCTCAGCCCCCGAAAACCTGGTCTACCACAAGTATTACATTGATGAGTTGTATGACAATCTCATCGTGAAGCCCGTGATGGCACTCTCCACTGGCCTCTACAAGTTCGTGGAACAAGGTATTATCGACCCTATCGTCAATGGCGTAGGCCGGGTGACCTTGGCCGGCGGTCGGGCACTGCGCAACGTGCAAACCGGCTCGGTCGAAACCTACCTCATTCTCATGGTACTCGGCATCGTCCTCATTCTGGGCCTGAATTTCGGTCGCCTATAAGCAGCAGTATAAGTAGCTTGGCAACAGGTAAGAACTGTCATGCGAAGCTTGCGAAGCATCTTGTCACGCTTACGCGAGTCATTGGGCACATATCCCCATCGGCTCGGCTGTGATAAGAGGACTCGCAAGCTTCGCATGACAGTTTTTAATTTTAATCAGTCCCATTTTGCGTTCTTCAAAATGAAAAAACTCTTACCTGCCCTGCTCTTGCTAGCAGCCCCGGCTATGGCCCAGGAAACCCAATACCACGAACCACCCACCGCCATCCGCGACTTGTTGCTGGCTGCCCCCACGCCGCGCGTTAGCCTTTCGGGCGATGGCAGCATGCTGGCCGTGCTGGCCGTGCAGGATTTTCCCACCATCGCCGAGCTCTCGCAGCCCGAGTTGCGACTGGCCGGCCTGCGCCTCAACCCACGCACCAACGGCCCTAGCCGCGTGAGCTACGCCGTGGGCCTATCCTTCAAGCGCCTGCCGGGCGGGGCCGAAACGCCCGTGCAGGGCCTGCCCGCTCAGGCGCGTATCAGCAGCCCCAACTGGTCGCCCGACAATAAGCACCTGGCCTTCGCCCTCACCACGCCGGCCGCCGATGGCCGCCCCGGCCGCGTCGAGCTGTGGGTAGCCGACGTGGCTACCAACGCGGCCCGCCGCCTGCTGGCCGCGCCGCTCAACGACGTATTTGGCAACGCCTTCGAATGGGTATCAGACAGCCAGACGCTGCTGGCTAGGGTAGTGCCTGCTGGGCGCGGCGCGGCCCCGGCCGCCGATGCTACGCCTACCGGCCCCGCCGTGCAGGAAACCGGCGGCGGCAAGAAATCCGGTGCCCGCACCTACCAGGATTTGCTGAAAAATCCCGCCGACGAGCGCATTTTCGAGTACTACGCCACCGCGCAGCTCATGAGCGTGAAGCTTGCCGATGGCCGCGCCCAGCCGCTGGGGCAGCCGGGCGTGCTACGCTCGGTGTCGCCCTCGCCCGATGGCCGCTACGTGCTCGTGCGCACTGCGCATCGTCCGTATTCCTACACGCTGCCTATCAGTAGCTTCCCGCAGCGAATTGACGTGCTCGACCTGGCGAGCGGCGCAGTTGCCAAGGCCATCGCCGACCTGCCGCTGGCCGACAACGTACCCACCAACTTCGACGCGGTGGCCACTGGCCCGCGCGACCACGGCTGGCGCACCGACGCCCCCGCTACCCTCAGCTACGCCGAGGCGCAGGATGGCGGCGACCCCAAGGTAAAAGCCACCGTGCGCGATAAAGTATTTCTGCTGCCCGCGCCCTTCACCGGGCCGGCGCAGGAGCTAGCGGCCCTGCCGTTGCGCTACGCCGGCGTTACCTGGGGTACCGACCACCTGGCTCTGGTAGAGGGCTATCGCTGGGCCGACCGCCACGAAACTACCTGGCAACTCGACCCCAGCGCCCCCGGCCAGCCCCTTAAAGTGCTGTTCGACGGCTCCTCGCAGGACACCTACCACAACCCCGGTACCCCGGCCACGCGCCGCAATGCGCAGGGCCGCGCCGTGCTGCGGCTGGGGCAGGGCGGGCAGTCGCTCTACCTCACGGGCCAGGGCGCTTCGCCCGAGGGCGACCGACCATTCGTGGACGAGTTGAACCTGCAAACTAAGAAAACGGCGCGCCTGTGGCGCTCCGAAGCACCGTATTACGAAGTGCCGGTAGCCTTATTTGATGGTAAAAAAGGCCAGGTAGAGCTGCTGACCCGCCGCGAAGCCGCCGACCAGAACCCTAATTATTACCTGCGCGAGCTGGGCAAAAAGGGCCAGCCGCTGGCCCTCACACACTTCGCCAATCCCTACGCCACCTTTGGCGGTAGCTTCCGCAAGCAGGTGCTGCACTACAAGCGCGCCGATGGCGTGGCCCTCACCGCTAACCTCTACCTGCCCCCAAACTACAAGAAAACCGACGGCCCGCTGCCCACCTTGATGGAAGCTTACCCCGTAGAGTTCAAGGATAAAGCCAACGCCGGGCAGGTGAGCGGCTCGCCCTACACCTTCACCCGCGTGAGCTGGGCCTCGCCCGTGTACTGGGTAACGCAGGGCTACGCCGTGCTCGAAAATGCCACCGTACCCATCGTGGGGGAGGGCAGCGCCGAGCCCAACGACACCTACACCGAGCAACTGGTGAGCAGCGCCAAGGCCGCCATCGACGAAGGCCAGCGCCTGGGCGTGGTAGACCCCAATCGCGTGGCCGTGATGGGCCACAGCTACGGCGCCTTTATGACCGCTAACCTGTTGGCCCACTCCAATTTATTTAAGGCGGGTATTGCCCGTAGCGGTGCCTACAACCGTACGCTCACGCCCTTCGGCTTCCAGGGTGAAGAGCGCACCTACTGGCAGGCCAAGGGCGTGTACGATGTCATGTCGCCCTTCAATTTTGCCGATAAGGTGAAGACGCCTATCCTGCTCATCCACGGCGAGGCCGACAACAATTCGGGCACCTTCCCCATCCAGAGTGAGCGCTTTTATGCCGCCCTCAAGGGCCAGGGGGCCACGGTGCGCTACGTGGTGCTGCCCGCCGAGGCCCACAGCTACGCCGCCCGCGAAAACCTGCTCCACATGCTTTGGGAGATGGATTCATGGCTGAATAAATACGTGAAAAGCCCCGCGCCAACCGTGAACTAGCCAGCGCCGAGCGGCTAGCCAGCCCACCCAAAAAACGCCAGGCTGAGCTTGCCGAACCAACTCGCGTGCGCCAAGTAGGATTAGTAATTCTAACGGCGTGCGCGAGCTACTTCGGCAAGCTCAGCCTGACGTTTTTATGTGTAATACCGGCCAGCTTAGGCGCGCTCCATAGCTAGCCTGGTCGTAACTCCTGCATGAAGCTGACCGTTAGGAAAGTCCCTGTTCTCTTTCCAAACCTTCTCCACACATGCAAGCTATCCCCACCAAAGCGTACGGCGCCAGCGGCTCCATCTTCAATGGCCTCAAGCCGATGGAAATTGAGCGCCAAGCGCCCAAGGCCGACGAAGTCCACATCGACATCCTCTACTGCGGCGTGTGTCACTCCGACCTGCACCAGGTCAAAAACGACTGGCACAACACCATCTACCCCTGCGTGCCGGGCCACGAAATCGTGGGCCGCATCGACGAAGTCGGCAGCGATGTCACCAAGTTTAAGGTGGGCGACATTGTGGGCGTGGGCTGCATGGTAGACTCGTGCGGCGTGTGCCCCGCCTGCCAGGAAAAAGAGGAAAACTACTGCGAAGGCCCCGTGAGCTGGACGGCTACCTACAACGGCTACATGAAACCTCAAAACAAGGATTTTAACACCTTCGGCGGCTACTCTACCAACATTACGGTGAAAGAATCTTTTGTGCTTCGCATCCCGGACGCGCTGGATAGCAAGGCGGCTAGCCCCATTTTGTGCGCTGGCGTCACTACTTACGCGCCGCTTAAGCACTGGCAGGTAGGCCCCGGCCAGCGCGTAGCCGTGGTGGGCATTGGGGGGCTGGGCCACATGGCCGTGCAGCTGGCGCGGGCAATGGGCGCCACGGTTACGGCCATCACTCGCGACAAAGAAAAGCAGGCCGCAGCCGAGAAGCTAGGTGCCCACGAGGTGCTGATTTCGACCGACGCGGCTGCCATGAAAGCCCACGAGCTGAAATACGACTTCATTCTCATCACCATCCCCGACGCTTTTGATGTGAATGACTACGTGACGCTGGCTAAGCGCAACGGCGTCATTACCACCGTAGGCCTGCTCGGCCCCTACAAAGCCCCGCTCAACAATATGGAAATGGCCATGCACCGCCGCTCGGTGTCGGCTTCCATCATCGGCAGCATCGCCGAGACGCAGGAAGTGCTGGACTTTTGCGCCGAGCACAACATCCTGCCCGAAGTCGAAATGATAAAGATGCAGGACATCAACGATGCCTACGATAAGATGCAAGATGAGGAAGTCCGCTTCCGCTACGTGATTGATATGGCTTCGCTGAAAGAAGAAGCATAGACAAAAAACGTGGTGGTACGAAAGCAAAAAGGCCCTGACGTACGCGCCAGGGCCTTTTTGCTTTCACAACAGAAGGGGCTTATTGCGCCGCTAGCTTAAAGCTGGCCGCCTGCACATCGCGCGAATTGCCGCCCACATACACCTCAAAGTCACCGGGCTCGGCCACAAACTTCAGGTCGTCGTTGTAGAACTTCAGGTCGTCGGGCTGGAGATGGAAGGTGAGCTGCCGGCTCTCGCTCTTGCGCAGCAAGATTTTCTGAAAGCCTTTCAGTTCCTTCACCGGGCGGCTGCTGCTGCCCACTAGGTCGCGTAGGTAGAGCTGGGCTACTTCCTCGCCGTCATAATTACCGGTATTCGTCACCGTTACCGTCACATCCAGGCCCTGGCCGGGGCGGATGCTGGCTTGGCTCACGCTGGGCTTGCCGTAGCTGAAAGTGGTGTAGCTCAAGCCGTAGCCGAAGGGAAAAAGTGGCTCATTCGGTACGTCGAGATAGCGCGACTTGTATTTGTCGAGCGCCACGCCGTTGTAGGGCCGGCCGGTGCTTTTGTGGTTGTAGTAAATGGGCACCTGGCCCACCGACTGCGGAAACGTCATTGTAAGCTTGCCCGACGGGTTGTAGGCGCCAAATAGCACGTCGCCCACTGCGTTGCCCGCCTGCGTGCCGCCAAACCACGTTTCGAGGATGGCATCGGCATTCTGGTTTTCCCAAGGCAAGGTTAGCGGCCGGCCGTTGGCGAGCACCAGCACGAGCGGCTTGCCGGTGGCTTTCAGCGCTTTGAGCAGGTCGAGCTGGCGGCCGGGCAGGCCCAGCTCGGCGCGGCTGGCCGCCTCGCCGGTCATGCCCTGGCTTTCGCCCACCACGGCCACTACCACGTCGGCCCCCTGGGCAGCCTGCACGGCCTCGGCGATAGTGGTTTCGGCCGGGCGCGGGTCGATTTTCAGCTCGCCGCCAAACGCATTAAGCCGCTTGATAAGCTGCTCGTCGTCGGTCACGTTCACGCCCTGGGCGTAGGTCACGCGCACCCCGGGGCCACCCACGTTCTTGATACCCTGGAGGATGGATACGGCCTGCTTGCCATCGCCGGCGGCGCTCCAGGTACCCAGCATGTCGTGGGCGCGGTCGGCTAGCGGGCCGACTACGGCCACGTTCACGGTGTTTTTGAGCGGCAAGGTCTGGCGCTCATTCTTGAGCAGCACCAGCGTGCGGCGCGTGATGTTGCGCGCATCGGCCAAGAAAGCGGGCTTCATAAGCGTGGCCTTGGCGCGGGCCTCCGTCACGCCCCGGTAGGGGTCTTGGAAAAGGCCTAGCTTGTACTTGGCTTCCAGCACGCGGCGGCAAGCCAGGTCGATGGTGGCTTGGCTCACGGTGCCCTCCTTGAGGTTGGTAGCCAGCTGCCGCAGAAAAACCTCGCCCACCATATCCATGTCGATGCCCGCATTCAGGGCTAGCTCCGACAGCTTTTTCTCTTCGCCCATGCCGTGGGCGGCCATCTCATTGATGGCCGTGTAGTCAGTTGCCACGAAGCCGCTAAAGCCCCACTGGTTGCGCAGCAGGTCGGTCATCAGCCACTTGTTGGCCGTGGCCGGAATGCCGTTGATGTCATTAAACGACGACATCACCGAGCCCACGCCGGCCGCCACGGCGGCGCGGTAGGGCGGCAGGTACTCGTTGTACATGCGCTGGCGGCTCATGTCAGTGGTGTTGTAATCGCGCCCGGCTTCGGCAGCCCCGTACAGGGCAAAGTGCTTGAGGCAGGCCATCACGTTTTCGGGCCGGCTCATATCGTTGGTGGGGCCTTGGTAGCCGCGCACCATCGCCTCGGTAATGCGGGAGCCCAGGTAAGGGTCTTCGCCGGCGCCCTCGGCCACGCGGCCCCAGCGTGGGTCGCGGGCAATGTCCACCATTGGGGAGTATACCCAGTTGATGCCATCGGCGGCCGACTCTTCGGCCGCGATGCGAGCGCTACGCTCCAGCGCATCGAGGTCCCAGCTAGCCGCCAGGCCCAGCGGAATGGGAAAAATGGTGCGGTGCCCGTGAATAACGTCGTAGCCCAGGATGAGCGGAATGTGCAGCCGCGATTCCTTCACGGCCAGCGCTTGCAGCTTGCGGGCGGCCACGGGCGTGTAGGTGTTGAGCACGCCACCCACCAGGCCTTTCCGGATGTTGGCGTCCACATCCTTGCTCACCACGGGGCCCGTCACGTCGAAGCCCACGGCCACCAGGTTGAGTTGGCCGATTTTCTCATCCAGCGTCATTTGCTTGAGCAAGCCCGTGACGAACTGCTGCATCTTGGTATCGGGAGGGGAGGCGGGAGCTTTCGATTGGGCTTGGGCGCGGGAGCCAGCCAGGCCCAGGGCCAGCAGCAGCGCGGCCCGAAAGAGCGACTTGCGGTGTTTCATGAAAGGGAAGCAGGGGAATAAGACCGGAAAGTTAGAGTGCTGGCTAGGTTGTGAAAAAACCGCCCGGCAGCACGCTACGGGCTATTATCAGCCCACACCGACCTAGCCCGGCCTGCGTACGTGTGTCGTAGCTGCTGCCTTTGCAGCCCTACCTACCCAGGCTACTCAGCCAGGCTAGCCAGCGTGTGCCCTAACCGGCGGCCAGCCCCAGCCCCACGCCCGGTAAGCCAGCCGCCCAGCAGGCTGAAAAAATAGTTTGGCTCTTCGCCCTGGCTGGCCCCTAGCCCCCGCCACCTTGCCTAAGCGGCGGCGCGGGCTAGGGCCAGCCCGCGCCGCGGGTTACGCCATAGCCGCCGCTAGGCTGCCTGCCACTATCCCAAGCCGCGTTGCTGCCCCCCGGTTTTCTACTTGCCTTCCCGTCAAAATGCCGGCCCTACGGCAGAAAACGCGACTGTAGAAGTCGATAAGTCACAATTTAAGCTTGACGGCTAGGTACATAGCGCCAACGAAAATGCTTTTTGCTACCGCCCCTGGGCATTTTGCGTAGAGAGGCTACACATTAAGGTAACACCCACCTTTTAGCCATTCTTTATATGAACCAACTTTCTTCTACTTTCCGGAAGCTGGTGCCCGGGGCCTTGCTGCTAGCGGCGGGCCTGAGTACGACGCCTGCCTCGGCCCAAACGCCCGACCGCAAAACGGCTATCGGAGCCAACGTAAGCTATCTGCAATACCAGGGCAACCTGAGCAGCAACTTCGGCCGCATGGAGTTTCCGCTCCAGGTAGGAGTAGGGGGCCACATCACCCGCTACCTCTCGCCCACCTTCGACCTGAGCCTCCTGGGCAATTACCAGAAATACCGCGTGCTGGGCGACGACGCGCCCGGTGCGGAGGCCAATGCCAAAATCGGCATGATAGACCTTGGGCTGAAGCTGAAGCTCAACAATGGTAAAATCCTGAAGGAAGACGCTTTCATTCAGCCCTTCCTGATGGGCGGCGGCGGCCTCTTTATCGCCAATAGCACGGGTAACTACAACACCGTCAACGAAAACCGGACCGTCACGCCCGGCCGTTTCTTCAACCAGGTGCGCAAGCCCGAGGTGTTTGGCATGGCTGGCCTGCGCTTTCGCCTCGCGCCAGCCCTGGCCTTAGATATCACGGCCAGCCAGCACTACGCCTTCACCAACGATAACATCGACATCGATAACTCAAGCGGGGGCAAATACTACGACCGCTTCCTGGTGTACGGCGCGGGCCTGACCGTAGCCTTCGGCAAAGCCAAGGACACTGATGGCGACGGCGTAGCCGACCGCAAAGACAAGTGCCCCGACACGCCCACCGGCGTGAAAGTGGATGTGAATGGCTGCCCCGTAGATACCGATGGCGACGGTGTAGCCGACTACCAAGACAAGTGCCCCGATGTGAAGGGCCTGGCCGCCCTGCAAGGCTGCCCCGACGCCGACGGTGACGGCGTAGCCGACGCCGACGACCGCTGCCCCAACACCCCGGCCGGGGTGAAAGTAGACGCTAGCGGCTGCCCGCTCGATGCCGATGGCGATGGCGTAGCCGACTACCTCGACAAGTGCCCCGGTACCCCGGCTGGCGTGAAAGTGGATGCCAACGGCTGCCCGCTCGACCGCGACGGCGACGGCGTGCCCGACTTCCAGGACCGCTGCCCCGACCGCGCCGGCCCCGCCAGCAACAAAGGCTGCCCCGAAATTCCGGCCCCCCAGCGCAAAATCCTCAACGAGGCTACGAAGTACATCAACTTCGACTTCAACAAGGCCACGCTGAAAGCTTCGTCGTACCCCCGCCTGGAGCAGATGGTGCAGATTCTCAACGACTACCCCGACTACTCGCTCAGCATTGCCGGCCACACCGACAGCAAGGGCGATGACGACTACAATACCCGCCTGAGCTACGAGCGCGCCGCCTCGGCCCGCAAGTACATGGTGAGCAAAGGCATCCCGGCCGAGCGCATCGAGAGCCGTGGCTACGGCGAGAGCAAGCCGATTGCCGACAACAAAACGGCTGCTGGCCAGGCCCTCAACCGCCGCGTAGACTTCGACCCCTACCTCACCGGTGAAGCCAACGCCGCCGAAGCCAAATACGGCCCCGCCCCGAGCATCGCGGAGCTGCGTGCCGCTGGCAAGCCCCTACCCGGTAAGAAGACGACCGGCACCGGCTCGCCCCGCAGCCGCAAGGCGCCCGTAAAAAAGGCCCCTGCCAAGCGTAAGTAACGCCTGGCAGCCCTGGCGGCTCGCCAAGGCACGTAAGTAGTAAAAAGGCAGATTCCCGGCATGGAGTCTGCCTTTTTCTTTGGCCAGTGTAGCCTTAGAAATTTATTATTTTGCTGATTTGTAGCCTGTTGGCTTGCGGCTGTGAGTATAGACTTGCGCCTTGGCCTTGTCTTCATCTGTGGCCAGTTGAGGCAGCTTATTGCTGAAGCCTAGAACTGGGCGCTGCCGCCCTGGCTAGCCCGCTGCCTGGTTGCTGCGCCAGGCAGCGGGCTAGCCAGGGCGGCAGCGCCCAGTGGCCAAAAGAGTAAGCTGGTCTTACTGCTAGCAGCGCAACTAATACCGCCGAAGGCAGTAAAATGAGGAGCTTGTGAATCATTGCTAACGAGTTAGCATCTCCATATTCTTCCCCATGATATCATCTAAATATAGTGCCTTGCTGCCCATGCTGGGCTTGCTGGCGGCGTGCAGTAGCGGCCCCAGCAAACAGGAAAAGCAAGAGGCCCAGGCCGATAACCCGGCCCAAACCATTACTACGCCCAAGGATGAAACGGTGCATTTGCCCGCGCCCTACACCACGAAGTCGGTGACCAAGCGGGTAGACATCATTGACTGGCCGGCGGGCAAAACGCCAACTGCGCCGGCCGGCTTCACCGTCAGCGAGTTTGCCGGTGACCTTGAAAGCCCACGCTGGGCCTACGTGGCGCCCAATGGCGACATTCTGGTGGCCGAAGCCGTGACTTTGCCCAAAGGCACTAAAAAGCAGATTGCCGCTACCCTCAATCTCGATAAGTCGCGCTCGCTCCAGCGCACCAGTGCCAACCGCATCACGCTGTTTCGCGATACCAACGGCGATGGCAAGCCCGATGTGCGCTCAGTATTCTTGGCGGGGCTCAACCAGCCCTTCGGTATGCTCGTGCTGGGCAATAGCTTTTACGTGGCCAATACCAACGGCGTGCTGAAGTTTCCGTATCAGCCGGGCGAAACCAAAATCACGGCCCCGGGCCAGAAAATCCTAAGCCTGCCCGAGGCGGCTACAACAACCATTGGACGCGCAACCTCTACCCCAGTGCCGACGGCAAAACGATTCTTGTCACCGTGGGCTCGGGCTCCAACGTGCAGGAGCACGGCCCCGCCAACGAGCTGCGGCGGGCCAACATCCTCGAAATCAACCCCGATGGCACGGGTGAAAAAATCTACGCCAGCGGCCTGCGCAACCCCATCGGCCTGGCCTGGAACCCCGTCACCAAGGCCCTGTGGGTGGCGGTAAATGAGCGCGATGAGTTGGGCGACGAACTCGTGCCCGACTACATCACCAGCGTAAAGCAAGGGGGCTTCTACGGCTGGCCCTACGCTTACTATGGCCCCAATGAAGACCCACGCCGCAAGGGCGAGCGCCCCGACCTTGTTAAGAAAACGCTTGTGCCCGATGTGCCGATGGGCCCGCACGTAGCCGCCCTCGGCCTCACGTTCTACGACAAAAAAGCTTTCCCTGCCAAGTACCAGAACGGCGCTTTTGTGGGCGAGCACGGCTCCTGGAATCGCTCGGCTTATTCGGGCTACCAGGTGGCGTTTGTGCCCTTCCAGGAGGGCAAGCCGGCCGGCAAGCCCGAGCCGTTCCTGACTGGCTTTCTCGTGGGCGATGGCTCGGATAAGGCCTACGGCCGGCCGGTGGGCGTGGTCACCCTGCCCGACGGGGCGTTGCTCGTCACCGACGACGCGGGCAACAAGCTCTGGCGCGTGAGTGCTGCCACGGCCACCGCCGCCCGGCCACTGGCTAGCCCCGCCGTAGCCGCTCGCTAATTTAATTTGCCCCACCCGCTAGCGGGTGGGGCTTTTTTTAGCCTAGATTTGGGGTCGATTTCTCCCTGAACCTCAGTCTATGCGCCTGCCTGCACTTCTGTTTTTACTGCTGACGGTGGTAAGCCGCCTGGCCCACGCTACGTCCTGGGATGAGCCTTGGCAGGAAACTGTCGTAAAAAAAACCGATTACCTAGTGCTGGCCCGCGTCACAGCTACCGACGCTCACAAGGGTATCAAGGCCACTATTCTGCGCTCGCTGGGCGGCGGCACGCTCCCCGATACAGTCAAGATAAGCGGATTTTACAGCCTGCAACTGTGCGGCGACTCGCCGGGCGAAGAGCCGGCCTTCGAGCTTGGCGGCACCGACTCGTGCTATTTTTTTCTGCAAAAAAAGCCTTCGGGGGAGTATGCCATTGCCACGCCCACCACGGGCTTTGCCCGGGTAAAGGCGGGCCAGGTGGCGGCTACTTACCGGCACAGCTACCACCAGGCACTCGTGCCACGGGCCGTGTACGAGCTCACGATGACCGCAATTTTTCAGCATTATCACGGCCAGGAATATGACGCAACGCCCATTAACGCACTCGTAGACCAGGCCCTGGCTTCGCCGCCCGCGCATTTGGATGCGGCCGGGCGCAGCACATTCTTCTTGCAGCACGCCGCGCTCGAAACCGTTTATCACCTGGGGCTGACTAGCCACTACGCGGCCGTGCTGCCCTTCTTGCGTGATACTACTAATTTTCACGCGCAGGTATCGGCGGCGCGAGCCCTCACCGCCACACCCACGCCCGAGGATAAGCAGCTGCTTATCAAGATGCTGGTCAGCAAAAGCTCGCGCGACCTGGCCAAGGTAGTTGCCATCAAAACCCTGACTACCTACCGCCCCGCCGAGTTGAAGCCGCAGCTAGCTGCCCTCGCCCAAACGGCGTCCGACGAGCACAATGGCTTCGGCGGCAACATCCTAGACCCCCGCATCTGCACGCAGGTGCCCACCGTGAAAGAAGCCCTAACTACCCTGGTATCAGGGTTGTAGCGGTATCGCTCAGTAGGGTGCGCATTTCCTGCGCGTTGCCGATGGCCGAGCCGCCGATGTCGTTATTGAAATACCCGTACACCTGCTCCACGCCGGGCGCGCTGGCTAGCCCGGCGGCTTTTTGGCGCAGGGCCTCGGTAGGGTAGGGGGAGGCGTAGAGGGCGGGTATGCCGTGAAAACGGTAGTAAAGCGTGGGTGCGGTAGCCACCACGGCGTCGGGCAGCAGCGGGTGGCTTTGGCCGCAAAACGTGACGCGCCGCGCGCGCAGGGCCGCGTATACTTCCTCGCGCCACCAGCTGGGATGTCTGAATTCCAGTACGTTGATAAAAGATGGGTCGAGGCAGTCGAGGATGCGGGCTAGCCGCTCGGCGTCGTACGCCAGGCGCGGCGGCAGCTGAAACAACACCGGCCCCAGCTTTTCGAGCAGCCCCTGGCTGGCCGTGGTGTAAAAGTCGCCCAGTAGCTGGCCCACGCCGTGAAACTGCTTGTAGTGCGTAATAAGCTGCGGCGCTTTCACCGCAAACTCAAAGCCGGCTGGGCTTTGCTTATACCAGTTTTCGAGGAAGGAAAGCTGCGGAAAGCGGTAAAACGTGACGTTCAGCTCCAGCGTCCGAAAGTGTTGGCTGTAGAACTCAAACCAGCGCCGCATGGGCAGCTTTTCGGGATAGAAAATGCCCCGCCAGTGGCGATAGTGGTAGCCCGAGCAACCGATATGGTAAGTAGCAGCCATACAAAAAAGCCTGTCATGCGGATGAGAAAAGCACCTTGGCAGCGCGGAACGACGGTAAGCTGGGGGCGCGAAGATGCTTGCTTTAGCACCATGACAGACGTTGTTTGTGCAGCGATGGTTAGCCCGCGCCGACCTTAGCCGACGAATCAGCAGGCTCCTCCCCGTTACGGATATGAAAAAAAGCTACTTCTCTGGCCTTGTCTTGCTTAGCAGCTTGCTCGGGGCGGCCGCAGCCCGTCCCGCCCTGGCCCAACTGCCAGCTCCCGCTAGCCCCGGCCCGCCCGGCTTTACCCCGGCCGTCAAAGAATTTATCAAAGTGAGCGCGCCCGTCGTAGCTCTCACCGATGCCAAAGTCATGGATGGTACCGGGCGGCCGGCGCTGCTGCACCAAACCGTGCTGCTCCGCAACGGCCGCATTGAGCAGGTGGGGCCGCTGAAAAAAGTGAAGGTGCCGCCCGGTGCCGAGGTTATCAATTGTGCTGGTAAAACCCTGATTCCCGGCCTGGTAATGCTGCACGAGCACCTTTACTACACTATGCCGACGGGCGGCCTCTTCAACATTGCCCAGATGCCCTACTCGTTTCCGCGCCTCTACCTAGCGGGCGGGGCCACCACTATCCGCACAGCGGGCAGCATCGAGCCGCAGACCGATTTGGCCATTCAGCGCCTCATCGGGGAAGGCAAGTTTATCGGCCCCGACATGGACGTGACCGCGCCCTACATGGAGGAGCCCGGCATGGATATCCCGGCCCTGAACACCATAAAAGGCCCCGACGACGCGGCCGCCAGCACCCGGTTTTGGGCCGATAAGGGCTGCACGTCGTTTAAGATGTACATGCACGCCACCCGCGCCGACCTGGCGGCCGTGGTGCGCGAGGCGCACGCCCGCCACCTCAAGGTAACCGGCCACCTCTGCGCGCTCACCTACCGCGAGGCCGCCGAAATTGGTATCGATAACCTGGAGCACGGCTTGCTGGCTAGCTCCGATTTTGTGGCGGGCAAGGCCGCCGATGCCTGCGACTACCCCGCCGCCCGCCAGGCCCTGCTGCGCGAGCCTGCCAATAGCCCCGCCGTGGCCGCGCTCATCAAGTTCTTGATTAGTAAGAATGTGGCGCTTACTTCCACGTTGCCCGTCTTTGAGCCCTACACGGGCCGCGAGGTGGTGCTGGGCGGCGGCCTGGAGGCACTCATCCCGCAGTTGCAGGAGCGCGAAACCAAGACCTGGCAAGCCAACCAAGGGAGGGACTCGGCCAGCGTGGCGCTCTTCAAAAAGGAGCAGGGCTGGGAAAAGCAGTTTTACGACGCGGGCGGCCTGCTCGTGGCCGGCACCGACCCCACCGGCGCGGGCCGTACCATCGCTGGCTACGCCAACCGCCGCGAAATCGAGCTACTCGTAGAAGGCGGCTTCACGCCCGTGCAGGCCCTGAAAATCTGCACCCTAAACGGCGCCAAATACCTGGGCCGTGACCGCGAAATCGGGACCATTGAAGCGGGTAAGCAAGCCGACCTGGTACTGGTAGCCGGCGACCCCGAGCAGGATATTCGCCAGCTGCGCCAGATGGAAATCGTGTTTAAGCACGGCATCGGCTTCGACTCGCCCAAGCTGTTTGAGTCGATGAAAGGCAAGGTGGGATTGAATTAACCCACTGGTTACAAGTCGCTTTTAAAAACAACGTCCTGCCGCGCTGGCCGAGGCGGCTCGCTCACCTCATTGAATGAAGCGGGCTAGTCGCCTCGGCCAGCGCGGCAGGACGTTGTTCTTCAGTAGGTTGCTACTTTAAAATAGGCTAACCTTAGCGAACCTAGCTGGCTACTCAGTCGGCAGCGTCGCCTCGTAGGTATCGGCAAACTTGAAGTCTTCCAGCCAGTAGTCAGAGCTGATAATGTCGTAGACCACGCTGGTATCGGTTTTCTCGCTGGGCGCAAGCTGCCACATAATGGCCTCAGCTTCGGGAAACTCGCCGCCCGCCAGCTGGTCGCTGAATAAGCGGTGCAGCAGGGCGCGGTCAGAGAGGCCGGGCGCTAGCAAGCGCAGCAGCGTTACGGGCGTATTTTGGTCGAGCAGGGCCAGGTCGGCGGGGGCGGCAGCGGTGACTTTCACCTTAAACTCCACCGCCTGCGGGTGCGGAAACTTGCCGTTGTAGGCGTCGTAGAGTAGCTGGGTAGCGTTGAAAAAGTGCTGGTGCAGCTCCAGCTTGGGGTTTTCTTCCCACAGCTTCTCGGTCTGCATCTGGTGGGCTAGCTGGTCGGTCTGGCCCTTGGTGAGCTGGTCGGCCACGAGGTAGCCGAGCACCTGTTCGGCAGCTTCGGCCGGCTCCAGGTCGGTGAGGGCGAGCTGGCACATCTCCTTCAGTTCGGCCGGGGCAATGGCCTCGGGGCTGTCGTAATCGAGCTGGGTGAGCAGGGCCAGGTAGTCGGCATTTTGCCAGGCGTTGGGCAGGGCGGAAAGGTGCTGGAAGGAAAGCCGTTCGACGGTGAAAGTGGGCATGGGAAAGGGGGCGTTAAAGGAACCACCCAACGCATTTACGCAGAACACCGGCTCGCAACCGAAAAGCGCAGGTAAAACCCCCGGCCGCCCGGGTGCGCCGCTAGGCCCGCCCAGCGCGCACCAGCGCCCCGCCCGCCAGCAGCAGCGCCAGCCCAAACGCCAGAAAGCCCAGGTCGGCCGGCAGGTGGTTGGGCGTGTACTCATACACATGGTGCAGGCCCAGCAGCTCGTGGTCGATGACGCCTTCCACCACGTTGAACAAGCCCCAGCCCAGCAGCAGGCCGCCCACCAGGGTGCGGCCCGAGTGGGGCACGTCGGCCCGGCCGGTAGCCGCCCACAACATGGCTAGCCCGCAGGCCGTGAGCACCCACACGGCGGCGTGAAACAGGCCATCCCAATACATGTTGACCTTGGCGCGCACCAGGGTATCGGGCGGTAGCTGGCCCGATAACATATTGTGCCACTGCAAAATCTGATGCAGCACAATGCCATCGACAAAGCCGCCCAGGCCCGCTCCCAGCAAGATGCCCGCCGCCACCAGGGGCGTGCGGTGCCACCTCAAAACATCAGCGCTTGGCATCGGCAGTAGAAAAATAGGGGCGTAGCTTGTCCCAGTAAAACAAGGTGATGCCAAGGGCCAGCAGCACCGCCACGGGCAGCAGTACCAGGAGGGCATTGGTGGCGTAGGCTGGCGTGTAGATGCCCGCCCGCACCCGGGGGCGGCACCACGGGCAAGCCCCGGCGCCCGCTGCCCACAGGCCGGCCAGCAACGTGAGAAAAAGCTTTTGCATAGTACCTTAAGTAAGTGGCAGCGTATTGGGTAACTACGCGCTGGCCCGGCAAAAAGCTGCGGGCTCTTACCGGCGCGGCCGGCCCAGCTCGGCGCTTTCGCCAGCCTTCTGTTCTGACAACCACCCCTTGCCATGCCCCTCACCGAAGACCTTACTGCTGGCGAATTTTCGGCCACGCCCAAGATTGAGTTTCTCGACACCCCCGGCGGCCCCAACCGGGCGGTGCGCGTCATCGAGGATTTTGCCTTCACCCAGGCCAGCGATGGCACGGTGTGGGAGGCGCCCGGCGGCAGCATCGTCAACGGGGCCAGCATTCCGCGGGTGCTGTGGACGCTGGTGGGCTCGCCCTTCACCGGCGATTATGTATACGCCTCCATCGTGCACGATGTGGCCTGCGACACCCGCAGCCGGCCCTGGCGCGCCACGCACTACATGTTTTACCAGGCTTGCCTGGCCGGCGGCACCCGCCCCGGCCGCGCCAAGCTCATGTACCTGGCCGTGCGCAACTTTGGCCCCCGCTGGCCCGAGCCCCAGCCCGAGCCAGTGGAGCAACTGGCGTTTAGCGCCTTTGTGAGCGAAGACCTAGTGCAGTGGCCGGCTAGCCCGGCGATTAGCCTAGCCAGGCAGCAGCAGTACCTTCGGCGGGCCCAAGAATACCTGGCTACCCACGGCGACGATACCTCCATCGAAGCGCTTGACGTGTACGCCGCCCAACCCGAATGAAATTTTTGCTCACGCTGCTCCTGCTGGTGCCCGCCCTCGCCGGCTGGGGCCAACAGGCCGAATTACTCACTCTGCTCCAAAAAGAAAACGTGCCGGGCATGCAGCTGGTTTATACCAAAGGCGCTACCGTGCGCACCTACAACCTGGGAGTGCGCCGGGCGGGCACTACGCAGGCCGTAGCGGCTACTTCCACGTTTCAGGCGGCCTCGCTGGGCAAAGTAGTGCTGGCCTACACCGCCTTGCGCCTGCTCG
>Ga0265798_10003054_pt1 | contig 24118 bp, 36 predicted proteins | sample P3T30metagenome_FD_192430 | JGI IMG/M metagenome (GOLD analysis project Ga0265798, IMG submission 192430) | Plant litter microbial communities from East Loma Ridge, Irvine, California - P3 T30 | ecosystem: Environmental > Terrestrial > Plant litter > Unclassified | place: USA: California...
AAGAGCATGAACGACATCCTGTAGAAGTTCAATAGCTATTTATCAGCTTCGCTAGACTCTGATTGAGCAAACTAGCTCACCACAGCAGCATCCAGTCCGACAGTTTGGAGGACAGTGAATTCACTAGTCCTCAATGTAGGCATAATCCAACCAAAGAAACGATTTCCAGCATAAACATCGGGTGAGTGTGCGGGAGTGGGTGAGAAATCTATCATCAACAAAGGTCCACTCAGACGATATTCCTGCCTTCATATGCGATGCTATGAGATCCAACATGAGGACACACCTTTTAGCTTGGTCCTGCCCATGTAGACGATTTCCCATTTCGTTCGGAGGAAACAAAAGAGCAGGAAACTGGTTATTCCGATCGAGAGCGACAATGTCATTTGCGTAGAGAACCATGGCCCTGCCCATCAGCCCAATAATTGATCCTCGTTATGAGTAGGACACCCTAACATACCTTCGAACCTCTCTGTTCAGGTCAGCTAGTGTTACATAAAGAAAGGAAGGCTCACGAGTTGGTCCAGTCCCCGGTGGAAGTGTCCGATTACCCCCGTTGTCGTCCATCCATAATTGGATAGGTATGGTCCAGTCCATTATGCAGCTATATGTGCTGTCCTCAGCACGCTGCTAAACCGAACGATGGAAGATGAGTATAGTGAACAAGTGAAGTTAGTGAATCTCGAATTCAAATGCAGCACGATGCGTCATAGCGGAAATAGCCGACACACTCCTGGTACTGTAGTATAGCTGATCAGAGGTATCAATGCAAATGTACTATTGATACAATATATAAACACCCGACACTATATATGTCGAGCATGATGCAGTAGAAATCTATATCAAGCGTGCTCCAAATCCATTGGATTCACCCTAATTCCATCAGGTCGATCAACAAGTATCAATCAATCGATTCTTTGGCCAAGGCTTAGCTAGACTCATTAGCTTTGTCCAGCTCAGTAGGGACTGGAAAGGCTTACCAGGAGACCAGGTGGTAATATTGGGATTGGTGTAGACCTCCATGTGACGTTCAATGTAATCTTTGGTTGGCATATCCGGGGGATCGCAGCCAAGAGTACCCGAGCCGTCGCTTCGTTGGTATACACGGACAAAATCGATTCGCATGTAATTGGGGAACTCCATATTGGCCCAATCTACCATTTGGAAATTGTTCGACTGCAGGTCAGTGTGTGTAGGCGAGGGGGGAATGAGCTTACAGCGTGCAAATTGAGAATCTGGAAATCAGCGGATGTCATAACACGGGTAGGTGACTTACCATGTACATGGGCTCTTCCGAGACGATTCGCCTTCCAATCTCGGTTCGAGGGTTGGGTCCGACAGCATCCGCATACATGGTCCAAGCAGGTTTGCCATCTGTGACCCAATGAATATACCCTTTCTCCCTCTCCTCTGGGAATGCGCTGTATTCAAACGAAAAGGTTGCGAATTCCTTGCTTCGTCCGCCAACAGCCTGGTCGTAGTAGATCCTGTCCGGCAGCAACGTTAAACCTGAAACAGCTTGCTGGTAAAGACCACCTAGGTAGGAGTTGTAATGGGTCAAGTCTTCGTCGTATATTTGAGCTTTACCCGTCGTGTTGTCGGACTGGTAGTAGTCGTCGAATGGAGCGACCTGGAACGACTGCGAGACTTCTCCATGTTGTTCTGTGATCAGGATTTGAGCTTCAATGAGATCGATTTCAGGGGCCGCACGGCCAACACTAACGTCGGGGCCGGGGTGATCTTCACCAGGACATGTGCAGGCGGATAGTCGCTGTCCGGGGAGGAAGGACAACCCGGTGCCGTCGGCACCAGTGTTCAAAGCAGCGTCGGGTGAGGTTCCGTTAGGCCAAGTCTGGTTGGCCAATGTCCCGACGTCGCAGGAAGTGTAGGTATAGCTAAGCATCAGTGTCCACCTTGAATCTTGCTTTGATAATCTCAACGTACGGCCACGTTCCTGCTCATTAGCTCAACTGTATTCGATTACATGAAACGACTCACCCTCGGTGGTACCACCGTAGGCTGCTCGTCCGAGATTGCCCATGGTCCAAACACCAGGCCAAAACCCTCCAATACCACTGGTACCAGGCATGGATGCCGATACCTCAAAGATAGCGTTTTTGTTGAAGCAAAGCTGATTCCAGGATTGAAGCATGCCCGATTTGAGATTGAGATCGTGGATCTCTTCTTGTGTCATAGTGATGACTAGGTGGCCGTCTTTTGTATGTGGAACAGAGGGGTCGTGCCATTCGAAATCGCTGAATATTAGGGTGTTTCAAGGGAGATTGGGAGGAGCTTACTTGGTCGGCCAGTAGTTGAGATCCATGGCGGTCCAGAAGCTGAATTGTCAGTGTTTGTCAGGGCGCTTCGAAAGCGTGACTCACGGGTCATCTATTTGTCAGCGTGCCATCACAGGTCGTCAGGCAAAAAGCTCACCTCCAGGATAGAACGTCCTTCCGTCCACATTAAACTCGTCCGAAAATACCAGAGTCCACTCATTTCCATCAAAGCCAGTTCTCGTGTATACATCTGACGGCGTATCGGGGTCGACAAGACTGGGCAATCCGGGGATAACGGGGAATTGCCCCGTCGCATTCACACCTCCCAAATTATACCCCGACGTGTTCTTCCCCGAGGCCGATCCATCCGTGTAGTAGAATGAGATGAGAGGGTAGAGTCCAAAGATACCGATAACGGCACCGAGTAGAACCAGTAACGTGAGAGCGTTGGCCCATCCTCTCCATGAAGTGATGTCGAAAGGACTTGATAGGTCTTTTCGTTCCGCAGCAGTGAACGTATGTAGGTGATCGTCCATATCTTCATCATCATCGTCGTGTCCCACTGGTACGAACTCCTTTCCACTCCCATTGGGCACCACGTTCTTGTTGCCCAGTAAATTGGCGGTAGGACCGAGACGCGCCGACGATGAAAAGGAATTCCCGCTGGCGGAGGGACCCATGCGTTGCGACATACTACTGCCCGAGCGTTGATTATTTGGGTCGAGTGATGTGAGGGAAGTTTCCGATAGGCGACGTGACATGCCAGGAGCCTGTGCAGACGAAAGTAAAGGTTGACGTGTTGTTGAAGGCATGGCGGTGTTGAGTGAATTAGATTAGAATGCCCAGAGAATTGAGGGGTAACCCTTTGGCAATTTTCGATGATCGGTCTAGATGCAAGATGACGAGTTCAAAGGGAAGGGGAGGGGCGACGGTTGATAAGGGTGTTTGTAAATGTATCAGAGTGGAACGGAGAGTGTTTGAAAGGAAGTGTAAGAACCAACTTTAAATGTCGCCAAGTGCATTGTTCTATTTTCGTGGCGCGAATTGAGTTGGCTCTGACGCGACGATCTTACGGCATTCTGCGCATGCTCAAAACGCTGGTATCATGGTCAAGGCGGTATGCATGGCTACAGAAGTGCTCGTCGTACGGTGCTCTCTGATGCTAGACGACGGCCCACATCTATTATGCTATTGGTAATGGAGCTCTGAATTGTACGCAAACCAGAACCAATCTGGACGCGTCTACCCTTCAAAGTGAAATTACTTAAAGCCCCGTAGGCCAGGGAATTAGCTGCGGGTCCCTTGACACCTGAGTAGCGAATCAAGCGGGATCTCAAATACCGTCTCATGTCTTTAATGCGAGTTTGTAAACCAGCAGATCCAGTCACATACACACGAGTGACGATGCCGGCTCTAGGACGTTAGGGGGCTCACGACTGATGGGACGCGCGAGCGGAAGGAGTACCAGGGGGCCATAATACCTGGCGCCATCGTCCGGTCGGTACGGCCGCGAGTCTGCCATATACATCGCCACCCTCAGAACCCGCAAGGTACAAGCTGCAAGGCAGACTGTATCGAAACAGCTCAGCATGCGGAATGCATGCGTATCACCGACAACTGGGACCAGATGACAAGCGCAACAAGTCGCGTAGATCTAATTGACAGATCTGATGTTCAGAGCGTCATCACTGGTCGTCGTACTGCATACCAGCCTTCCCGAAAGCAAGCATATCGTTGACCCGGCAATGCGTACTTCTTCTATACATCTCATGTTCCAGCCCAGCCCGCCAGAGCACTGAAACCCAAGATACCATAGTGCCTGATCAGGGACGAACCAAGCCACCCGACCCAGACCTCTAGTCTTTCTCTATTGTCCAAGTCATCCAAATCTTCCATTGTACCAACTCAAGGGCATGCACCCAGAGTCCAAACACTGGTAGTGCCAATGCAATGTCGATCAATGGCTCAAGGAGTTCATGCTCGGACCTGTGAGGTACCTTGGGTACACCCCCTTTGTGAGTGTGTATAAAGGGGAATTTAGCGGCTTTGAAGGAAGTATCATTAGGCGGTGACGCACTGACTCAGATACGCTACACCATACAAACAACAATGCGTAGTCCTCCGCATCCCCGTTTCATCTTGAGCAATGACCTCTTGGCTTGTTTAACAACTTTAATACATAACATCTCCCTTGCTCTACGAACAACATCAACTGTCATCCCTTGTCTAGCTATCTTATTTGTTTGCCTGTCGCTCTTTTTACCCACGCTCTTTACCATTCTCTCCCACGAGTACCTTTTCGTCTCGACGACCAAAGCTCGATCCTGGTCAGTCTCAGCGCCGTGCATTACTTTCAGCCGACCTCAATACTATGTCAAACCAATACCGGCCCCAGATGGCGCCGTATCACGACTCGCCCGAATCTCAATACCCCGGCACACCTCGATCCTACCGTCCAGCTTTAGCTGAAAGAGCATCTGTCGCATCTTCCAATGCTCCATTCTCATCCATTGGTGCCCTCCTTTCCCAACCCTACGACTCTGACGACGAAGATGGCCGAAGTATCAGGCACCCTCAAGCATATCAAGGGTCTCAGAACCAACAACCGAGACAAGGGGATGTGCGACATCAGTTCCCAGGTCAAGGTGGTGCTCCTAGTGTCAAATCTCACCAGGGCATAGTAATAGAGAGGCCTAGGAGTATCGTTCATTTCCCAGGACCACAGATAGGCCAAGCTCCAGGTCAATATTCGAACGGACCTTCATACCCCAATCCTACCCATCCAGGTCCTCGGGCTCCACAGACGACACGACCTCAACCGAGTGTCACCATCCCATGTCAACGGTCTCTGTCTCCCCATTTTCTCCCTCAGCCTAAAACACCCATCTCCCCTGCCTTGGCTACCCCCTGGTCAGCAGCATCGACCACTTTCTCCGGTAATCTCGCCCCACCCAGATCCGCTTTCGGTAGCAATACTTCACGATCTTCGATCGCATCCACCACAGATTCCATCACAGGATTCGACGCGATGAAGGAGAAACATACGCTGATGCGGGGAGGGGATGAGGAAGTCTTCATGCCCATGAATCCTAGACGACCTCAAAAGAAAGGAGGTGGTGCTCGCAGAACATTGACTATGGGATTCAGACAGACTGTATTCGGTCAACCGGGTGGAGGGGGAGAGTTCTGGAAACGGTTCAGTGTCATGGCCAAGATGGAGGATTACGGCAAGGACAGGTGAGTTGACTTGTCATGTTGATGAGTGGTGCTGACAACGAAGTGAATGGTTAGCGGCTGAGCAAGCCCGGAAGAAGAGGATCAAGATCTACGCCATCATCGGAGTTATCATCGTGAGTGGATGGCTCGCGCGGATCGCATAGACTGACGGACAGATCGCTCTGGTCATCGGCGGTGTCGTCATGGGCGTGGTACTCACCGACAACAGCCACGAAGACGCTCGACCCAAAGCACTCAACCGGCCAGTGGATGAGTAGGGAAGAGAACATAACGAGGGGATTCATTTGTTTTGTAGTCACGGGACAATTTAGCATAGCACCCTTACCTTACCCTTTTGAGATGTATCCATCTTCCGATACCGCACTTCATGTACATGTCGGGGTCGTCACGGTCGTACATGATGATATTATACAAATTACGATGCGAATGAGAACTCGTAATCGTCCATTGATGGTACTTGTTGATCAGAACAAATCCTCTAGTGTCATTTGCCTAGATATCAGCATTTATTGCACTAATTCGATACGCAGTGACCCACTTGACAATGTCGGTGTTTTCGACCATTGCTGCGAATTCTTGGAAATTCAATTTCCCGTCCCTATTCCATTAGCTCGCTTCCCGCTCAAAGTGGACGGTCTATGCTCACCCATCCTTATCAGCCTCCATTATGGTCTTGTCGACAATCTGCTGTAATTGTTGATCCTACCTGTTAGCGCAAACCATCAGAAGAATCCGACTTGACACACCTTCAAATTGTTCCCCACCATTTGCTTCAACACCAGATACAGTTCACCGTTGGATATAAATCCATCTCTATCCATGTCATACACCTTGAATGCGACTGGCTGTCAGGTTCGTCGTCCTCGCGGCAGACTTACATCGCATTTTCTCTTCACGTCCGCCTTTACTACTGAATGCACTCAGAGCAGCCACGAACTCCTGAAAGTCGACTGTTCCGCTTCCACTGTAAGTCTCAGCGGCCACTCCAGATCCGTGGTCCCAGTCCGACCAACTAAACTCCTTGAACCCCCCTTTAAAGCGAATACTGTACTCACTCTTCATCAAAGATAGCAATCATCCGATGTGCCAGTGGGTTGTTTGCAATCTGAGGAATTTGCAGAAACTCATCACGATCAATAGACCCAGAACCATCTTTATCGAGCTTCATGAATCGTTTCTTTAACCTCAAAAGTTCAGCACCGGAAACTACAAAGGATCAGCCTGTTCTCTATCTCTCACGTGAACGGTATGGACTTACAGTTTGAAGACTTCTCCAGGTTATTATATATTGATGACTCTGCTTGTCCCATCTTTGATCCGTAGGGTTGTGAGGGTGTTAGGGCTTAAGGGTTGTGGGTAGTGAATGGTCTTTGAATTGGTACGTCAATGGTCGAGCTCGAGGACGGAACCAATTCTGCGTCACGCGCCTCGGGTGCTGGAGGAACAACGGTGTTCGATAGCGGTGTGCATATCTTTGGTGATGCATGTGCGCAGAAGGTGTGCATTCAAAAGGTCAAGTCGCACAGTGGCTAGTGCTCCTGTCTAGCTTGCCAAGATGTGTCGCGGCTTGAAAAGCCCGTTCTGAGTCCCCACATCCAGGTGATGAGGATTCCGGCTAATTGACCGATGACGTTTCTACTTTGCCCTCCTCTGTATTCTACATTGCACAATGACATGACGACTCCAATCCCATCCTACATACCCGTTCCGCCCTCGGGTCAGATCATCACTGAGCCGAAAGATTTGCAACCACCCACCAAGCCCCGGCCACCAGTGTCGGCCCGCCCATCGTTCCCTCCAGCAGCTTCCAATACCCAACAACCCGCTCCTAGGAAATTCAACGTTCCCACTTCGGCCCTCTCCACCAATGTCTCTGACTTGCTGCTATCTTCGCTGCTACCGCCAAACCTCCCCAAGCTTCCGGCTAGTGTAAACAGAGCTGGTGATGGAAGAGTCAGGGAATTGAGCACGCAAAGGGAAGCCTTGAGTTTACCGCTGGTCTCCAATAATTTTAGGCGGTTCGTCACCAAGGTCAGTACTATAGCAACATCTGCTATCGTCTCAAGTGATGAACCGAGACTTATGAGATAGGTCGGTCCGCTGTTTTGGGTACAGGACCGTATAGAGGAAGTTCTATTCTGGCGGAAACCCATATGGACATACGCCTACATGTTAGCATGGGGTTTCATCTGTAATGGATATTTGTCAATGAAAGTCACACTTGTGCTTATTCAACAGCTTTCAACCCAAGACTTCTCCTCCTCTTACCAAGCGTCACTCTCTTGATGGTTATACTGTATAATCACGAACGCAACAAACCCCTTCCGTCGCTCATTGGTGTCGTCGCCCCTGCTCCCTCAGCTGGGACCGCAAGAGTGACTCCTTCCGGATCGGAGGGAGCCGCATTTACCGCCTCTCAAGTCGACAAAGAGGGAGGAGCGACTGTACCGGTCGTACCGCCTAAAGAAGCGGAGAGTGGAGTGGATTACTACTTGAATGTGCAGGCAATTCAAAATCTGATGGGCATCGTGTGAGCTACTTGCCTGGCTCGAAGCGGGTCAAAACTGACGATAGCTCGGATGCATACGACTATCTCGCCCCAAAGTTGACGGTACTCAATAAGCCGACTTCCTCATCCACTACATTTCCCATCACGACTACCCACCTGGTCCTGGCTCTACTGCCTCCTTCCCTCCTTCTCCCACTTTTACCAGGATGGGCGATCTCTTATCTCCTTCTAGCTCTGGGATTAGCCCCACCACTCCTCTTCCACCCAAATCTCACTCCGAGCGTACTGGCTCTGCCCCGAAACCCAATACTCTTACGACTTCGCGCCAAGCTTGAACGGCTAATAGTCATTGATAGCCTGGACGATACGATGGGGAGGAAAGAAATCAGTCAAGTGGAAGTATGGGAGAATGAACGATTAGACCCTTCGGTAGCTGCCAAACCGATAACAACACCTTCAGTCTGGGGAAGTAGGTTCCTAAGATCAGGCGAGAGGGCACCGTGGGTCAAGGTGTACGGGGAGAACTCCAAGTGGAAGCCTCTTGGTCAGGGAGCTCCAGCAGTACCTAGTGAAAATAAGGGTGAAGAGGGCAGGGAGGTCATCTTAGCTCTCGAGAGCAGGTGGGCGTTCTTGCCCTCGGAGGGCTGGAAGGTAGATACGGGTGGGCTATGGAGTGTTTCCGGGTCAGATCAAGGTGAGTCACCGCCTCCCTCTCCACTGATCTTGAACTGACTGGAATAGATGGCTGGGTATACACCGATGATTCGTGGCAGGTAAGCAGCCTGACCTTGGCCTTGCCGACCTGTAATTGCTGACATTACAGAATCCATCACTCCAACCAATCGTCGAAACGGACGCACCAATGGGCCCGCAGCGCAAGGTGACACGTAGACGCAGATGGCACAGGCCAGTCTACAAGGACGAGCCCGCTACAACCCTCGTACAGTAGCCGAATGCATACGCGTAAACAAATGTGAAACGTGCTGATGCTGGTACGATTCCCGAAGCCTCGGCGACCGAGACCGAGTTCCGATGGGAATATCGTGTGTTCCACACACCCTTCCATCCTTTGACCGACCCTGAGTGTGTGTCTAATTGACCGATTGGGTGATTTTGAGAGTATCCTCTACTCGAGCTGTCGAGTCAAGCATGGATAGACCTTGCGTCCAGCTCAGTCAGAGCCTAGCCTGGCCACTACTAGGCATGAGAGTGCCCTCGATACCATCACTTGGAGGGCTCACCTGACGAAATGACAAGCGATAGATGCCCGAGACGCGATAAAGCGGGTTTGCGCGCCATAAGGTCAGCATCTAAATTTGGATTTCTACTCCTTTTTCTGTTTGACGCCTCTGCCGGTCTCGAAGATCAGCGTCAACCTCGGCCATTTTTCATTATGATCAAGCGTCCGATGCCGACCCCCGGTCATCAGCTTCATACATGTATATATTCAGCAGTGTTTGATCACGATTGAATAACTCATCCACTTGCAATCTCATCCTCGGTCGATAAGATGTCACCACCAGAAACATTATCCAGGACCCCCACTATGGTTACCGATCATTCCGAGTCAGCTGTATCCAAAGCCAAGCCGCCTGCATCATCCGACTCTCATGGTGTTCACACGCGAAGAGGGTCCGATGAATCTAGTACATCGCCCGAGAAGGTGGTTAAGCCTGGTACACCTCAACAAGGAATGGTCGCGCCATTGCAACTTTCCAGATGGCGGTTCTGGGCTATTTTCATCTCGTTGATGATTTCCATCTTTCTCTTCGCTCTAGGTTAGTCTCTTGTTGCTCGGTGACTCCAGGGCTAACGTAAAGATCAACTCATCCTGGCTACTGCCATTCCCAAAATCACCGAAGCCTTCAACTCCCTTACCGAACTCTCCTGGCTTGCCTCTGGGTTCTTGTACGTCTACTGTACATCTCCGAGCTGACCGATAGCCTGACTCTACTCGGTTTCAACCTCATATACTCGCAATGGGCCCAGATATTCCCTTCGAAACACGTCATTATTTTCGCCGTATTCATCTTCGAGCTCGGATCACTAGTCAGTGCTGTTGCACCTAGTATGCGGGTCTTGATCTTGGGCAGAGCGATCTGTGGTGTAGGTGGTGCGGGCATCTTTAGTGGGGGCATGTTGATCATCGTATGTTCTTTTATACGGTTCAAATGGCACAGCTGATGAAAGGCCGAAATCACCGCTTTACACGAACGGGCTCAGTACATGGGATTGTTTGGTGTAGTCTTTGGTATTTTGTGTCCCTACTCGTTTCGCCAAATACTGACGGGTAGCTTTGGCATCCATCATCGGACCCCTCATCGGTGGTGCCTTTTCGGACCACGTCTCTTGGCGATGGTGCTTTTACATCAATCTACCGTAAGCTCATTCTCGATCTGTGAAGGCCATAACTGACTATCAGCTTCGGAGGAGTCGCCCTAGCCTGTCTCTGCCTATTCCAACCCACAACCCCTCCCCTTGGCCGAGCCAAGACGTACAAAGGGTACAGCTGGGATATGCTTCACGCTCTTGCTAAATGCGATTGGCTAGGTGTCGCTATCGCCATGGCTTGGGGATGCTGTGTGATTCTCTTCACCCAGTGGGGAGGAGTCACCAAGTCATGGAAGGATGGCAGTGTCATTGCTTGTGCGGTCATGACATTCGTCATTCCCTTCATCTTCTTCGGATGGGAATATTGGCTCGGCGATAATGCCATGTTCAAGCTGGCCCTCATTAGACGAAGGACCATCGCGTGAGTCTATCAACTCCTGCTATATCACAGCTCGAGTTGCTGATATCATAGAGGCGCCTCGGTCGTGCTGTTCTTCCTCTTCGCTACGTTCATGTTCGAAGTCTACTACCTCTCGATAGGTATGCAAGCAGCCTACAACCTCTCGGCTACCGATGCTGGCGTTCGACTGCTGCCATTCATCCTTACCCAAATCATTATTCTCATCGCCTCGTCGAGGGTCATTCCCTTCATTGGTCGATTCAAATACATTATCGCTGCCGGTCCTATCTTCATCGCTATCGGGTCTGGACTGCTCTACTCGATCAAATACGGAACGCCCATCCAGCATCTTTATGGATTCCAGGTCTTTTTGGGTATCGGAATTGGTCTGTCTATGCAGAACTCCATGCTCGCTGTGCAGTTTGAGCTAAAAAAGGAGCCTTGGTTGATCTCTGCTGGTGTTGGTATCGCTGTCTTCCGTACGTTCTCTCTTGACAGGTCAGGGATCAGGCTGACATCCAGTCGGTTTCGCAGGTCGAGTTATCGGTATCTCTCTCGCAGGAAACGTATTCGGCAACATGCTACAAGTCAATCTTGGCAAGTTCGCCTCAGATCTACCCCCTCAATACCTAGATGCAGTCATCAACTCTCCCGCAGCCGTATGGGACACCGTACCAGAGGTATGCGTACCGATTTTCATTCTCGACATCGCTGACATACAGATGTACCGCGAAAACTGTCTTCGAGCTTATACCGAAACGCTACGAGCAGTCTATATCATCGGTGTACCTTGCGCCATTCTCGCCTTCTGCGGTGCCCTATTTATCAAGAACAGCAAGATGCAGACTAAGGCAGAAGAGGAAGAAGCCATCCGAAAGGCAAGGGAGGAGGCCGCAGCCGAAGATGGTACCGTCACGGCAGGGGACGCCGAGAAGCGCGGAGAGCGATTACATGACTCTGCTACTGTGGAGAGAGAGGAGGAAGAGGCCGTAGCACTAAGCTCTGTCGCGCCTGTACCCCAAGCCGCTGTCGAGGCTGGTAAAGGTGACAACCGTGTTCTGTAATTTCGTATAACGTAGTCCTCCATATATTCTGAAAGCTCATGTACCGTTTCCCACTTCGCGTGCCGCGCGAACGGACCCGCTAGTATGCATGCACAGACCCACCTCGCTTCCCCGTTGCCCATTGACAGGGACTCCATACCCCCGAGGCCGAGAGACCCGAAAATGGATGACGAATTGACCGCGTTGTGCCTGCCCTATTCGAAATTAACATCCGTCTTTTCGAATCTCGCCAAGCCTCTTTGACCTTTTCGCCTTTTGGGCCAATTCTTGGGTGCTAGATTGGCCCATCATCGCGATATCGGCTCATATCTGCTGTTACAGGAGTGCACGTATTCTGTCGACTGATTGACTATGGATGCATGTACTGACTAACACCATGCCATGTCACAACTGTAGACTTGCTCACGAAGGACCGGAAAACATACTTCGACCTTCTAGACGCTGTATTTGTTTGTGGCCCCAAAGATACCCCAGTTGCAGTGCAATAACGGCAGTGCCGTTCCTCTCTGTCTCTGCCCTGTTTGATCGTTATTTCGAAGATTTAAAGGTGGCTGGGGTAATTCAGGGATCATTGCACGGTACGTTGACACGGTTTAACCGAGGCGGAGCGGAGCATGAGAGGATTGTGACGACAGAGCATCATGCACAGTTCGAAATCATTCTGAATAAGATTGCCCATTTTCGTACTACATACTCGAATTTTACACTACTGTCCATCAGCGCACCCCAAACAACGCCATACATATATCCACAGAGGTCCCCTGGGGTAGACTTAACATTTCTTAGGAACGACATCTATACTACACCTTCGACGCGCTGTACCACCACTGGCAACTCAGCCTGTACATATACCTGGTGAGTTGTTGTGCCATTACTGTCATGTTTGTCCAACGAGATAAGCGGTCCACACCATCGCTACCCTATCTTGCGTTATCACCCTCCTTTCACCTCGTTATCTCGCGCCACAATATCCGCGCACACCATCTCTCGCCATGTTCCGCCTATCTTCGTGTGAAGGGAGCCTATATAAGCGCAGAGTCAACCGCACCTTGTCGAGCATCACCCCAGCGTCTCCAGTCATCTACGCAAATCGTCCTGTGGACCTCCCGCCGTCACTTTCCCCTGATCCACGTTTCAACCCCACACTCCAGACTCCTTTCCTTATCACCAAACGCCTTTAATTGAGTCAAATACCTCCACGAGCACGGGACTGCCGGTGTTATTTGGTTTCCAGACCTGCTTGGACTATAATAGCTGATCTCTTTGTTCTAGTCTTGATCTTCTTCCCTTCAACCTTTAATCACGACCACTACACGTTCGTCTACAATGTCGACACCAGAATCACATACCCCTGCCCTTGGCAACGTAAGTCTACATTCCCACTCGGATCATATAGACATTGGCTGACTTAGTAGATCACCGCCCCTCTTCATAATGCTGTTCAAAATATCATGAACGGCGCAATCACCCCAAAGCAGTCTCTTTCCCGAAATGGATCAGAACACAGGATACGAAAAGACACCATGTAGGTCTTTCACTATTCTGTCAAGGTTTCAAGCTGACACGTCAGCGGCTACAAGTCGTCGCCATTTCCTCTCAAGGCCGACCAACAGGCCGAAGTCACCAAGATCCTTTCGGAAACTGGCTTCATGCCTGCCGACCTTGTTGCTGGAGAAGTAGATTGGTTCTATGGACATCTTGGTCTTTCAAACGAGTTCTTGTGAGTCCGCTATGAATTCTCATCGCTCCAAAGCTGACATTGTAGCCTCTACGAAGGTCCCGAGACAGTCGCCGACCACATCCTCGCTCTATACTCGGCCAAGCTCCTTGCTTACACCAAGCACGACCCAGAGAAGCTCGTCATTGATCTCGAGAAGATTACGCCTGAAGGTCAGACTGGCAAAGAAGGAGCTATCTTTATCCATACCAGTAAAGCTGGTGAGAGTGTCTCTGTAGGACCTGGAGCTACCGTCGAGAAGAGGTCAGTCGCCTTAACACATGGACGGTGCTCATGCTGATTTTCAGAATCGACCAGCTCTACCTCGACAACAGTACCGTTGAAAAGGCTTTCCGGCTCGAGACCTACCGATCAACTGGTGCCATCTCTTCCACCGTCTCTCAGCAGCTTCGATGCTACTTTGTCGCTCGATGTGTCTTCCCACCAGCTGGTCCCATCAAGAACGCCGAGGGATTAACAGATATCAAGAGCGTTTCTGATGCTGCTTTCCTCGACAAGGCTTCGGATCACACAATCGATATTTATCAAGAAGTCATGAACGAGGTCGAGAGGAGAAGTGGACCTGTTATCGAAATGTTCGAGGTCGAAGAGAGCAGGGAGAGGAGAATTGTCATTGGTTTCAAGTAAGTATCTGATTGATTTCTACGGGTCACAGCGGCTGATCAAGTAGGATGGGAGGTACCCACAAGTTCTTCTCTGCCATGTCGGATTTGTACCATTTCTACGGTCTCTAGTGAGTGTCTTTTTCCATGGCTTAGTACTAGACGCTGACCCTTAGCTCCGCCAGGAAGTACGTTGAGCAGTTCTCGAACGGCATCACCATCTTCTGTAAGCTTATTTATACCAATCGCAGGACCTGTCTAATCTTTAGCCCTCTACCTCAACCCTGTACCTAACACGCGAGCGCCACCCATCGAGCACTCGATCCACCAAGTCGTTCGAGAAGCCTCTTTGCTCTACTGCCTCCCGGACAACCCCTTCGTGAGCCTTTGTCTGTCGCTATACTGCACAAGTCGGGTAGCTGACCTTTAGTTCACTGTTGTTCAAGGCGAAGACACTGCTCATGCTGTTCAAGAAGCTACATACGCTTATGTCGGTTGGATCTTCGCCCAGCACTTCTGTAACCGATTGGGTTCCGCCTACTTAGCTCTCAAGAATGGTGAGTCTTACTTCCTATCGGTGGTTGGGCTTTCGCTGACCCGTAGTGCTCGATGAGACCAAGCCCGGCCATGAGCAGGTCTTGAACAAGATCAAGACTCGATTCAGGGAGGAGACGTTCACTCGGGAAAGCATCCGTGAAGTCATCCAGGCTCACCCAGAGCTCGTACGAATGCTCTACATCAACTTTGCCATGACCCATTGTAAGTCGCTGCCTTTCATTACAGGGCTACAAGCTCACCATACAGACCCTGCCGCCGACGAGGCATCTCAACTGACTCCCACTCTATCGTTCCAGCGATTGAAGACGGAACAGCCTCTGTCTGATGAAGATCTTTACCTCAAGATCAGGAAGGAGTCTGCCAACCAACACGCTTTCCAAATCTTGGAGGCATTATTGGTGTTTAATAAGCATGTTCTCAAGTGCAACTTCTACCAGCCTACCAGTACGTGATTCTCTTGATACCGAGACCAGGACTGACGATGTGCAGAGGTTGCCCTATCTTTCCGACTGGATCCTTCATTCTTGCCAGAGGTCGAATACCCCAAGAAGCCCTTCGGCATGTTCTTTGTCGTCGGCGCCGACTTCCGAGGATTCCACGTCCGATTTAGGGACGTCGCTCGAGGTGGCATTCGAATCATTCGATCGCGAGGAAAGGAGTAAGCCTTTTCGTTCAAGCACTGCACAAGCTGATAGAGCAGGAACTATAACTCCAATGTTCGAACATTGTTCGACGAGAACTACGCTCTTGCAGCCACCCAGAACTTGAGTATGTGTATTCGCGGAGTCATGGGAGGCTGGCTGATATCTCGCAGAGAACAAAGACATTCCAGAGGGAGGTGCCAAGGGAACGATCTTGCCTCAGATCGGCGCAAACTTCAAGCAATCATTCGAGCGATACGTAGACGTAAGCTCTATCGCCCTCCTTGCAAATAATAGTGCTAATACATCAGTCCATCATCGACTTGCTCATTCCTGGTCAGTCACCCGGTATCAAGGGCCCGATTGTAGATGTCTCTGGACGAACAGACCCGGAGATCCTCTTCTTTGGTCCTGACGAGAACTCGGCCGATCTCATGGACTGGGCTGCCGAGCACGCTCGTGCTCGAAATGCTCCTTGGTGGAAGTCATTCACTACCGGAAAGAGCGCTGCCAAGCTCGGTGGTATTCCCCACGATATCTGTAAGCTTGATTCTACCTTGAGTACTGGTGCAAGGAGCTGACCAGTCTAGATGGTATGACCTCCTTGTCCGTCAGGCAATACATTCTTGGTGTCATGAAGGCCCATGGTCTCGCCGAGAGGGATGTAACCAAGTTCCAGACCGGTGGTCCCGATGGAGATCTTGGTTCCAGTGAGTAGCAAACCGTATGTCACAGAAGTAAACTGATAAAATAGACGAAATCCTTCTCAGCAAAGACAAGACTGTTGCCATAATCGACGGTTCCGGTGTCTTGTACGATCCAGCAGGATTGGACCGATCCGAGCTTGTTCGATTGGCCAAGGCCCGACAACCCATCAACTTCTTCGCAAAGGAGAAGCTCGGTCCCGAGGGCTACCAGATCCTTGTCGACCAGAAAGATATCCAGCTTCCTTGTAAGCTGCTATTTGAGTGCTCCGGGACTTGAGCTGACCTTCAGCTGGCGAGATCATTCCCGATGGAACTGATTTCCGAAACAACTTCCATTTCCGAGTCAAGGCGGATCTCTTTGTGCCCTGTGGTGGTCGACCCGAGGCCGTCAATATTTCGAATGTTTCGAACTTGATTGATGCTGAGGGCAAGCCAAATTTCAAGTACGTCGTCGAGGGCGCCAACCTGTTCTTTACCCAGCAAGCGAGGTTGTTCTTGGAGAAGAAGGGTGTCGTTCTCTTCAAAGACTCTTCTACCAACAAGGTAAGCAGTCCACTGTATTTACGGAACTGTACTCATCACGTAGGGTGGTGTGACTTCCAGTTCCTTGGAAGTCCTCGCTGGTCTCAGCTTGACCGACGAGGAATACACCGAGTCTATGATGTTCAAGGATGGCAAGCCTTCTGCTTTCTGTAGGTCCATCCCACCAAGTGAAATTGCAAGACTGACGTATCAGACCACAGCTACGTCAAGGATATTCAGCAGAAGATCTGCGAGAACGCCGCTGCAGAATACTCTTGGTAAGTCTTCTCTACGACAGTCGCCTTCACATGTGCTGACTTGCAGTATCACCAAGGAGTACCACCGAAACAAGTCTGCCAAGCCCCGAACTATCATCTCGGACGAGTTGTCTTCAACTCTCAACCAGCTACAACATGATCTTGAGGTCTCTGACCTTTACGAGAACATGTCGTCGCGAAAGAATGTCCTCTCCCGAGCGCTTCCAAGGACTTTGATTGACAAGATCGGTCTTGATGTTCTGATGCAGCGACTTCCAGAACAGGTGAGTATCCCAAATTCACATAGGGTGCAGCACTGACCAGTAGTATCAACGAGCTGTTTGGTCCGCATGGGTCTCGTCAAATTACATTTACGAGAGCTCTATGGCTGCCGGAAATGTTGACTTCTTCCATTTCTTCTCTAAACTCTCTCAGTAATCTGCATCATGTTTCCCTCGATTCGAAAGTGAAAAGGAAGGTCTCTCATTAAGAAAACATTGTTTATATATGCATCACATTGGTCCCGAATTCTACTTGTTCTTCTTTTCTTCTTGAGCCCTGTGCACATCTTCTTCAGGATCGCGCAGATCGTCTGCATCCTTCCTGACATGCTCGATGCCCTTGTCCTTGTCGCCTAGCTCCTTGTCTCGATGGAGACCGAATGGCTCAATGAGTTGTTGTAATTTGGGCCATAGCTGATCGACGGCATTTTTGGCATTATCGTTATCGTCCATTTCGAGATCGGGTATATATGTCATGTGAGGAGTAGTGATACGCGGAGATACGTGTGGAGGTGAAGGGGTGGATGATGAAGAGGAAGCATGACCTTGAGCTTTGTGACCAGATGTAGAAGAGGGAGATTGGTGTACCTCGTCTGATGTTGATCCGGTGAGGGAAAATAGCGAATCGGGATAGTGATCCGAGAAATACTGCTCTTGAGCTGAGGTCTAGGTCAGAGGCTGAAAATGTACCTTTAGCAATGGTGCTGTTGATTCGTAATATGCTTTCAGCCTCTTTGTGAAAGTCTCCTGGCTGGTCAGCGTGTTCGTTCCAAAGAGCGAAGCGACTTACAGGGGTGTCATCAGGTCTTTTACTCAGTGGCTCGCCTGTGACATCGTCGATCCCTGGCACTTTAGGAGCAGAGTAGGTTGTGTTGTACACTCTACCCGAGGGGAGATGAACCCATCGAGCTAGTCGGTGTAAATATGACATCGACCACACGGCATCTTACTCACCAGCAATTCTCGCCATGATGACCGAGTCCGGGACATTGAGGTGGACAATCATATTCAATGGCCGATCCTACCAGGTCAGCAGTCGTTTTCGACAGAGAGTGCGGATTTACCTCAGCCTCGAGGACTTTATCAAGCAGTTCACCCTGTTGCAGTGTACGTGGGAATCCATCTATAATCCAGCTCTTTTCGTCAGCCTTGGTCTAGGTACGAGTAGGGCAGCTGACCTTGCCCTTTAGCCTGTCGAGCTCAGTCTTGACAACATCGAGCATGAGCTCATCTGGCACCAGCCCTACTATGTTAGCTCATCTGCTCGGACTGAAAGAAAAGCTTAGAATCACCACCGCTGGCTACCACCTCTTCTGCTCGTTTACCGACTTCCGACTTGGCCATGATTTCTTTCCGCAGTACATCACCGGTAGACACGAATGCGATATCATAGTCTTTGACCAGTCTAATTATCAGCAAGAATACCGAGCTTCTGCAATGGCTCACCTGGCGCTCAAGGTACCCTACATCGTCAGCAGTGTTATTTTATAATGTTAGGAGACACACCTTTCCACTACCTGGTTTACCAAACACCAGCATCCGCAAACCCTTCTCGGTTGGACCCTTGTAATCCTCGCTATGCGATTGCTGGACGGCCTGCTTGAATTTTGTGGCTAAAGATTCGATAGTCTCGGCTACTGTGGGGCGGCATGGCGAAGACGAGAATGACCGGTAGCTCGGTCTGAGCGTTTGAGCGATTGGTCGAGCAAGCATGCTTTTCTCTTTATGGAGTTGGGATAGAATCGAATGGACGTATGCGCTGTGTACAGTCGTGACTATCCCTAATTGCTCTGTGCTGGCTATAGCATAGCCCCAAGAAAAGGATTATATGAGCAACGTCAACATCCAGCAGGCCCTCGACGCGACTTTCGGCTACTTTCATGCGACCTAGTCTCTTTCGTTATCAACATGGTCAACGAGTCAGACGGTAACCCATACCTTCAGTACTCGGCCAGAGAGCTGCAAGTACGTCAGCTTTGCTTCCAAGTGCTGACAGCAGGTCCCACGGTTCGGCAGGGCACAAGAGGTCAGAGGGGGAAATACGAAATCCGTCAGAAGTATCGCATTTTCATGCGATGGTAAGAAGCTCGCAACGGGGACAGAGTACAAAGGTCTGCGTATATGGAATGCTACACAGCCTGTGAGTAGCATCTTGGAGCTGCGTGTCTGAGCTTAAGCTGAAGGTATAGATGGAGCTGAGTGGGAGCTACTCACTACCCAAGGGTTCGGACTCTAGTCCGCACAATGGACATATCGGTATGCTCAATTCTGCTATAACGAGAATCGATCTGATAGACCAGCTGCCCTTGCCTTCTCACCCGTGGACCCGAATATTCTGGTCTCAGGCTGCAGGAGTGCTTCAAGTGGGCAAGTGGTGGTAATTTGGGATATTTCAAGTTCGTTTCTTCCTCATCCTGCTCGGCAATACTGATATTCAGAACCATCTGCTGCTATCTCCACATTCAAGCTCCCTGGAGATATCCTGCATATCGACTTTCATCCAAGCGGAGCTCATTTCGCAGTGACATGTACGAGGACATTACGGGATGAGGCGGTATTCTTCCGTCGATCAGAAATTACAGGGGAATGGGATCAGAGACATGACATTGGTCTAGGAGGGTCGCTGGGAAATGTCGAGTCCGAAGAGGTCAGCTTATTCGACCTCGAATAACAGATGGGTATGTTCCTGATTACATAGATCAACTCGCTGCGATTTTCGAAATCGGGCAAAGTGCTCTGTGCAGTGTCGAATGACGGAAGCGCCAACGCATGGGCGTACCCTCTTGCAGATATATCTCGAGCACCATCGCCATCAGAGGGTGCTTTAGTCGTCGATGAAGCGAAAGAAGGGGAAGCAGCGGAAGGTGAGGGGAGAGATCCGGATGACCGCAAGAGCAGGGCGTCCACGCCAAGGGAAGGCACGCCGGTCGAAGAGGAAGGCAAACCCGAGGACACTGTCGGCGAAGGCGACCCGGTAGACGTGCCTACTGGGGAGGAGCCGTCACAGCAGACAGATACAACAGCTACGCAGGCGGACACCACCGATGTTGAGATGACAGATGTGTCCAACACCGTTGAGGAAACGTCGACGGAAGAAGCTACAGAGACCGATATCGAGATGCCTGTCGCTTCAAGCAGTCAAGCGCCCAAGTCAGGTGCACTGGCGAGTCCACCTTCGAGATCAAGTGCACCGTCTCGTGTACCGACACCGCCACCTCGCACTACAGCAGTAACCGCGGCTCAGACGAAAGTCGCCCCACTTAGATGCTTGCGACATACCATCTGCCATTCCGCATCTTTGCTTAGCTTGAGCTTCGACCCAAGTGGAAAGTGCGTATCGAGAGCAACACTCATGATGATCGCTGACCGTGCAGATACATGGCCATTGGAGGTCAAGATGCTCTGCTGAGCCTTTTTGATACCCAAGATTGGATCTGTCAGCGTACATTCGACATGTGCACGTAAGTGACCCCTATACCAGTGACGCACTTGAAGGCTAACGATTAGGGCGGCCATCCGGCATTCGGCATTTTCCTCGGACGGTGAGCTGATAGCTATCGCCGGAGATGACCCAAACATCACTATAGTGCGTTCTCCAGTAACCCATATTGCTTAGCTGACATTCAGGTGTCGGTCTACTCGAAGCAGGTGGTCGGAAAAGTACCGGTTGTTGGAGCTGTCTTGTCGCTTGTCTGGCATCCAAAGAAGAATTTGCTGGCCTATTGCACAAGTCGCGGTGGATTGATCTGGTATACAGTATATCAGGAATGAACACGCTCGACACGTTTTCGGAAGGAACACTAACGATCCTGGATAATTCAGTAGGCGGCGAAGCTGAGTAGAACGTCATAACCTTCACTGGAGAACTTGCTCGTGAAGCTCGAGGCCTTCCGGGAGATCGATCTGGACAGGTGCCCACAAAAAGCCCGCAGTTCCTGAGAGCGAAGTCCGCGAAATTTCATCGAGCCTTATGAATCGCAGCTGATACACTGATGTACTCGCGTGTGATATCGCTAACAGAGGACACAGTCATCGTGAGATACCGGGGCTCTATGTATACTCAATCAACTACTCTACCCTAGCGACTCGTCGGTCCTCGGCTCTTGGCGGCTTGTGCCGAAATCTCCACCTTCCACCCACCTTCTGCTTCCGAGCTGCTCTCAATACCATCGAAACCATGATCGCTATCATCTACCTCCAGCAGATCCTCATTCTCAGAGCCTGAGTCGGACGGGATATCTTTCTCTTCATCTAACGGTTTCTTGCTGTTTTTTCTTGGAGGAGCTTTTGCTTTCTTCGCTGTCGGAGGCTTCTTTTTCGCTTTCCCACTGCTACCATCGTCGTCCTCTTCATCGAACTCGGCCTTCTTTTTGCCCTTTTTCGCTTTTGGTGCGGGGAATGTGCATTCAATCGGCTCGGCCAGAGTCCCCTTCTCGATATCATCCTGAGATAGGCGAAGGAGTCGCGTCGACTTGTGACCAAGAGAAATGTAGACATTGACACTATCTGGATACGTCAGCTATACAATAGAATATCTTGTGATTGGACTTCGCGTACAGGCCGTCGGGTGGTATGCTAATTTGTCAGCCAAAGCCAAGTGAGAATTGACTTACAATCTCTCAAAATCCCGATCATGGTTAGGTGGATGAGCAGGGTTTCGGTGTCCTAACGATCAGCAACGATAATCAGCCGTACATACCTCCTTGTTCAAGGTGATTTTCCCTCCAGCGATGGCCATGATATCCATAGTGACCTTCTCCGGGTCGGCCTTTCTCTTTTTCGAGAAGTCGCTTGACGACGTTCCTGTATAGCTCGCGCTCCCTAGACCCCTGGCGAGATCTGAGATGTTGGCGAGAGTCGCTCGGCCGTTGTTACGCTCCACCTCTTTCACCACCTTTAATATCTTCCAGGTTTCAAGGGTGACGTCCTTGGTGATGATCGAGTCTGGAGCTCGAAGGCAATTGTCGCAGCTGCCGCAAGTAGCAACACTTCCCGATGTGTTGCCGGCCAGTGTATCTCCATGATCCCAAGCATTGGTCGACAGCTGGGCACTGGTGGAGAAGTACTGCTGTTCAGGTCTCGTCCTACTCTATGTACTCACGCGAGCGAAAGCTATCTTTCGGCAAGTCTTCAGGTCTTGTGCAAACTTGAGCATTTCATACACTAGAGAGTCAGTCGATGCCACGGCGCCGAGCCGACGCACATTTGGCAGTACCGTCTGTGTCGCTGTAGATCAAGGACGAAAGCCTCGAAGCATCTTGACCGCGATAGAACAGTATGCAATCACTCTTCTTGCCGTCACGACCCGCTCGGCCCGTTTCCTGATAGTATCCGTCAAGTGATTTCGACATCTGGGAGTGAGTTGGCTATCGCCGTGGTATCTTACAGAATGATCTATCCAGGTCAGTGTTGCGACCAGAATGTCGTCTCGATGAGGTACTCACGAATGACATATCGCACGTCTCCCTTGTCGATGCCTAGACCAAATGCAATTGTAGCACATATGCAACTATGGTATCAGCTGCCATCGTTACTGCATGGAGAGACTCACTTGACCTTTCCCTCTCTCCACTTGATGTGGATTCGCTCTTTCTCTGTTTCCGATATTCCTGCATGATACACCCCAGTCTGTTGTCAATGAGATGTGGGAAGGATCGGATTATTCACCTTGATGAGCCCACCAGACCACTCAGCCAGCTCGTCGGCCACTGACTCGGCATCCTTCTTGCTCAGACAATATATGATACCACTATCGCCCCTGACAATCAGCCAACCTGGATGATACCGAGACTGCGGTTTACTGATGCTTTTCCTTGACCCAATTACCCATCTTCTCGATAGCAGCCTTGAAACTCGGCGGTTTCGTCTGCACCTGATAATGGAGATTGGGACGATACAGCGGCGATGTGAAGAAGACGGTCCCTTTACCATTGGCCGCTGATGATCAGCGAGGACTGAGTCTGGGACTGACCTCCACCATCGCAGATCGGGGGCAGTCTAAGAATCTTGAGCAGATCGGGCAATGTCTTGGTGCTGAGAGTTGCGGTCTACATTACGATTAGCGATGTACGAGTCGCAGCTGGATGTATTGCAACTCACCACTGCCTGGATGGGAACATTCGGGAAAAGCGTTTTGAGTGATCCTAGTTTCTTGTAATCAGGTCGAAAGTCTGTTCGATCAGCGACCGAGGTGAGCCAGGTGACTGATTGATCTACCATGGCCCAGCTGACTGCAGCAATGTGCTTCGTCTACCTGTCAGTTGAAGCGCGACAACGAAACTTACCAATAACAAAACGTGCTGAATCATTAGCGAGTTCGCATCACTGATGTTCTTCACTCACTCAGTCGCCTTTGTGTATTGACCTTCTCCAGTATAGACATGAACCGCTTTGACTTTGCTATTTTCTCGGGCTACACTTATGAGAGCGAACAGATCACGTAGCGCTTGAAACTTGCAGTCACGTAACACAGCTGAAAGGTCAGACGGTATTGAGTATTGGCCCGGGAGTCGCCCACCCTTATTTCTTTTCCTCCTTGGCCTGCTCCCTGTTCAAGGCGTCTCAGTGCGATATTCTGCTCTTCGGTGCTTGTACTCCCGGTCAACATCTAAACATCAGCACGTGACAGATGTTATCACTTACGACGCATTCTACTCCTAATGCTTTCAGCGCCCTTACTTGGTCCCATATCAAAGCTAACAGCGGACTGATGACTACGGTCAAGCCTTTTGAACCGACTATCGCCGGCAATTGGTAAGTAAGACTTTTTCCTCCACCTGTAGGCATCACACAGACGATATCGCGGACGTCCAAGGCGGCATTGATAACCCCTTCTTGACACAAGCGGAAATTGTCCAGGCCGAATTGTTTCTTCAGTAAAGAGCGGATCGCCCCGGACCACTCGAATTTATCGGTTTGATAATTGATGATGTTGTGTCCCGAGCCTGGGAGAGCTGAAGAGGAGGATGTGTTACGAGATGTCTTTGCTGCAGAAC
>Ga0265798_10003056_pt1 | contig 24110 bp, 22 predicted proteins | sample P3T30metagenome_FD_192430 | JGI IMG/M metagenome (GOLD analysis project Ga0265798, IMG submission 192430) | Plant litter microbial communities from East Loma Ridge, Irvine, California - P3 T30 | ecosystem: Environmental > Terrestrial > Plant litter > Unclassified | place: USA: California...
TCAACCAATTCAACCAACCAACCAATCAACCAATCAATCCGAAACCAAAATTCGTGCAGTGTCTACGTCTCGGCTTTCTTCATTTAATATGTGCGTTTACCTGGTTGAGATACTTGATAGATGTCCTCTCCTTACCTAAACCTCCCCCGTCCCTTTCCACCTGTAGGGTACCAGATTTCCGGATGGATGTGTTGGAATCGGGGTTTCATTCGGCAGACTGGGTCGCTTTTCAAAGAGCATCTCCAGAGGATACAGCTGCTAATGTGTGAAAGATTCCGGAACACATGACAACAATCCTCTCCTTTTTTTTTCTCCCATCACAAAAATACTTGCAAGTTCTCTTTTCGGAGAGCTCTATCTACATAATACTTTCGTCAGACCAAAAGCAGTGGCCGCTTCCTCACCCTCTCTCTCTCTCTCTCCCTCTCCATCGGAAATCGAGAGACTTTTCGATTTTCCCACATTCGCAACGAACCTTTCCATTTTTTTTTCAACCACCAACCTTGAACGTCCTACCACTCGCCGTCTTCCTCTCCTTGGCAGCGCCTTCCTCGGCCTCGGGCCTCGCGCGGCGAAGCACTTGCAGGAAGTCGGCGGTGCGCCGGCGCATGCGGCTGTGGATGTAGGCTTTGCTGGCCTTGATGTGGTAGTGGAAGTAGTCGCGGAAGGTCTGGATGTGCGAGATGACTTCTTCGCGGCGGGCTGGGGTGAGGTGGCGGGGGAAGAGGACTTCAGCATTGTTTTTTTGTTAGTGGGGAGCAAAATAATTACGGATGCGCGAGCATATAATTCTTTCTTCTTACCGAATGTGACGTATCCAACATCGCCTCTGCCGGCCTTGATGCCAGGCTGTCCTTCCAGCTCGAGCGGCGGGTCGTTGCGGAACAGCACTTGGGGGGCGTTCTGGATCGCCCGGCGCCGTGCGTCGACGAATTCTTGCAGGAAGACTTTGCCGTAGACGCGGTCTGTCTCTTCCCTGAAGACGGTGCTGAAGATGACCGTCACGCGGTCGTGCGAGGCCTTGATGTAGATGGCCTCCTCGTCGCGGTAGTGGATGGCCCGCACGCCGCCGCCCTCCCGCACACCCTGCGGCGCGGACTCGGACGTGTACTTGCTGGCCTCCTCGTGCAGGGCGGCGTACTCGTCAAAGGCCTGCTCAAAGGGCGCGGCCATGGCGTTGCGCTTGAGCAGGCTGATGCGCCGCACCAGATCGTCTTTCTCCTCTTGGCTCTCGGGCAGGTTCTCGAGGTCGACTTGCACGCTGAAGTCGTAGCCTTGCTCCGGGGCGACGATGTAGGGGCCGTACTCGCGCTGCAGGACCTCATCGGCGCCGTACTGGACCAGCTCGCGGTAGCATTTTATGCTGGTCGAGATGAGGATGCGGGTCTTGGTTTCGGGTGTGCTGATGTGGAAGGTGACGTTGTCGAAGTCGGAGACGATCTGGTCGATGGCGGTCGGGGTGGCGCTGCGAGAAGGAGGATCTTGGTCAGTGGATTGGGCACTGGGTGTGTTGATTGTTGTGTATCATCATTGAGGTAAGGCATACTCCGGCGCGAAGCGGTCTTTGAGGATCGACTCGATGAGCACGTTCTGATAGTCGAGGAGCAGCATACTGGCGGTAGTGACCGTGTGTGTTGCCTCTCAGCGGAGTGTGTGGTTGTGGAAGTGTCGGTTTGGTTACCTGTATAGTATAGCAGCATGCAATAGTACTTTACTTCACTTACAGTACCCCAATGCTGGCATTACGCAGCTGCCACGGAGACGGGAGGGCTATGCACCCCGCATTCTGGCACCGATCTGATCTTTGTAGACTGATTGAGCTTATGGAGCCACCCACTCGCCTGCAAACTTCCATAAGACCACCAGATCTAGCGCTAAAGAAGCGATAACTTGAGAGTCGCAAAAAGTTCAAGGTTACGATTGACCTTTCGTCGACCATCCTCCTCTACCAACCATGGTGAGATCATACAGGTATGTCTTTCGCCCTTGACACTTCATGACATCTGTGTAGCAATAACTAACAACCACAGAAAATACGAGCCGTCCGTTAGCTTCGGCACGGTTTGCACAGCTTCTTCCAATTGCGTCTGGGCACCGGAATCCTCGTCCAAAACCGCCAGCGCACGGTCGACAGGCGCCGGAAAGGCATATGTCGGCGCGAACGAAGATGTCATTTGTTGGGACGTGAAGAAGGGCGAACAACTCTCAAGATGGAACGACACCGACAACCGTAGCGCCGTCACCTGCATTTCGCAATGCGCCGCACAGCCTGATCTGGTTGCCGTTGGCCACGCAGATGGCGCGATCAGGATCTGGGATGCTCTTTCTGGACAGATTGTCGTCAGTTTCAACGGACACCGCTCGGCCGTCATGCACCTTCAATTCGACACCGAGGGAGCGCGACTTGCTAGTGGATCGAGAGACACGGACATCATCGTCTGGAACCTGCTTTCCGAAGCCGCCGAGTACAGACTGCGCGGACACAAGGATCAAATCACCGGCCTGGCTTTCGTGCGTACACCTGTTTCGCGATCGCAAAGCCCTCACACAGACGAGGCTGTCGACGTCAGCGCGGGCGATGAAGAATTTGAAGAGAAATATTTGCTTTCCACATCCAAGGACGCATTGGTCAAACTCTGGGATTTGCAAAGCCCTCACTGTATTGAGACACATGTCGCACAAACGAACGGAGAGTGCTGGGCTCTTGGTATGAACCCGGACGGCGATGGATGTATCACAGCCGGCAACGATGGCGAACTCAAGGTCTGGAGTCTGGATCTAGCTGGACTTGCCGAATTCGGATCTAGCATCGCAGCGCAAAGCAAGAAGGTGGATATTCTCAAGAGCCAGGGCATCCTTCACAGGCAGGGCAAGGACCGTACCACTGGTATTGTATTCCACCCGAGACAGGACTACATCGCAGTACACGGATCGGAGAAGGCTGTGGAGCTTTGGCGGATTCGATCCAACGAGGAGGTACACAGGCACATGCAGCGCAAGAAGAGGAGAAGAAGGGAGAAGGCGGCTGCCTCAGGAGAGACTCTCGCTCCTGAGGCCGAAGACGCGGTGGGCACGCCCGAGGTGGGTGATGTCTTTGTATCATACGTGATCGTGCGTACTGGTGGCAAGGTCCGCTCCGTGGACTGGTCTCTCGCCGGTAGCCGCTCGAACAAGAACCTGCAACTCCTCACTTCCACGACAAACAACCAGGTGGAAGTCTACACAGTGACGCCCCATCAAAAGCTGGCATCCGGCCGGGAAGCCCCAGAATACAACCGCTCGCTAGCCGTGGAGCTTCCAGGACATAGGACCGATGTTCGCACACTCTCACTTTCATCAGACGACCGAATGTTGGCCTCAGCATCCAGTGGTCAGCTCAAGGTCTGGAATTTGAAGTCGCAAACCTGTCTACGAACTCTCGAGTGTGGCCAAGCGCTCTGCTCTGCTTTCCTTCCTGGCGACCGGATCGTACTAGTTGGAACCAAGACTGGTGAGCTTGAGCTCTACGACATCAGCACCAGCACTCTGATCGAGACAATCCAGGCACATGAAGGTGCCATCTGGACGCTTGCTGTGAACCCCGACGGTCGCAGCGTGGTGACAGGTAGTGCCGACAAGAGCGCCAAATTCTGGCGCTTCGACGTGGTTGACGAGAACATTCCTGGTACACGACGAACAACACAACGCCTGAAGCTCACCCAAACACGAGAGCTGAAGGTGGCAGACGACGTCCTGTCGCTCTGCTTCTCACCAGATGGCAAGCTTATCGCACTAAGCACTCTTGACAACACCGTCAAAGTCTACTTCAACGACACCCTCAAACTCTTCCTCACACTCTACGGCCACAAGCTCCCTGTGCTGAACATTTCCATCTCCGCCGACAGCAAGCTTATCGCCACATGTAGTGCCGACAAGAACGTCCGCGTCTGGGGCCTCGACTTCGGCGACTGCCACAAAGCCTTCTTCGCCCACCAAGACAGCGTAATGCAAGTCGCCTTCATCCCACACCCAGTCGAGCAAGAAGAAAGACACACCCTCTTCTCCGCCTCCAAAGACGGCGTCCTCAAGGCCTGGGACGGCGACAAGTTCGAGCAGATCCAAAAGTTCGACGGCCACCACGGCGAGATTTGGGCCATGACGCTCTCGCGCACCGGCGAGTCCGTCATCACCGCCTCCCACGACAAGTCCATCCGCGTGTGGGCCGTCGGCGACGACCTCATCTTCCTCGAAGAAGAGCGCGAGCGCGAACTCGAGGAAATGCACGAAGCCACCCTCGCGCAGAACCTCGACCGCGACGCCCGCGACGAAGAGAACCTGCAGGACGACGAAGTTGCCGCCGCCTCCAAGCAAACCATCGCGACCCTCACGCACGGCGAGAAGCTCATGGAAGCCCTCGAGGTCTGCGCCGAAGACCACGAGCTCATGCAGCGCTACGAAGCCGACAAGCTGCGCAACCCCAACCTGGCCTTCCCGCAGCGCAATCCCGTCTTCCTCGCCCTGGGCAACATCTCCGCCGAGCAGCACCTGCTGAAAACCCTCCAGCGCATCCCGCCCCCGGCCCTCAACGACGCTCTGCTCGTACTCCCCTTCTCCACCCTCCCCACCCTCTTCGCTTTCCTCGCCCGCTTCTTCCGCGCCCGCTTGCACCCGGAGCTCGCGTGGCGCGTCACGTACTTTTTGCTGCAAGCGCACATGGCGCAGGTCGTCTCTTCGGGGGCGCTGCGCGAGCCGCTGGCGCAGATCCTCGAGGCGTATGAAGAGTGGCAAGGGCAGCAGAGGAGGGTGCTGGGCTTCAATCTGGCGGGGTTGGGGATCCTGGGGGTCGAGGCGAGGGAGAATGAGAAGAGCGAGTTTGTCGATGAAGCTGTGCTTGAAGAGGAAGATTTGAGCAAGGGGAGGAAGAAGAGGGCGTTCGGGAATATGGCTTAGATGGATGGCGGAGAAGAAGGATTAGGCGTTTTCCTTTTTTTTTTGGGCCTTTGATATTACCTTTTGGCGTGTAAAACTTTTGTGTTCGTTAGGGGTCATCTATGTGTATAGAAAAGAATGTCTCAAGAGATCATTTACATTTTTTTCCATTCGGGATCACAAAGTTGCGAAAGATGACAAGAGCATTTTGAGAAGATTGATTGATTGTGTGTGTGTACGATAGATTGTAGTGATTCGGCCTCGATTGATTTCCAAGCCAATATTTAAAAATTATAAAATAAAAGTTACTACTACTACTAATAGTTCTTGCTAGTTTCCATATACTAGCACATCTGGTAAGGATGCTATAATGTGGCGTGAGGTTTTCCGGACAGGTAAAGGAAAAATAGATAAAGATGTTGTAGGCGGGCTCGGCCTCTTTGTTTGGTCCCCTGCGCAAACGCCAAATGCTTCATGTGGTGACGACAGGAGGAAAAAAAGGAAAAAGGATATTTGACAGTTAAAGGAAGGTTGACAAGAAGGGAAGATATTGACAGAGTAGAAGAAAATGAAAAGGGTTGGGTTTCCAGGTCCAGGTAGGTGGGTAGATAGGTGTGGTGTGGTGTGGTGTGATTTAGACCAAGTCTTCGTGTCGGCGGAATGAAACGAATAACAACGACAGAAAACGGAAGAAAAAAGTGCAACAACGAGATGGGATCCAGTAGTCCAGGATTTGCGTAAGCATCGTCGATTCGCAATCGCATAGAAGCCATTCAGCAGGCTGTCCGGTCCGGTCGGCGATGAAAGAATTAGATCCGTAGCGCCGGGCTCAAATAAGCAGGGAGAAAAGCAGCCGCAGTGGAAAGAGAGAGGTGATTGTCTTTCCCTCTCTCTCTCTCTCAAGTTATCAGCATTCCGGCCGATTGCAGCCCATTCCACATGTCGACAGGAGGCACCAGCCCGCCAAACACGATCAGCAAGCCTCCATACCCGAGCAAGTAAGCCACCGCCCGCCGCGTCTCGATCTCGCTGGCAGCGGCGACAAGAGCAAACACGGCGATCATGCCGCACGTCGTCGCCATCCTGCTGGCGAAAGTCGGCACGAGCATCATGATGAGGAAAGGCAGGAGCAGCGCGATCGCCGACGAGATTATCGCCAACCAACGGCGCAGGGCGCCGCGCCAGGGCGAGATGGGTTCGGGGGCGTAGGGTAGGCGCGCAATGTGTTTTTCAAAGTCGGTCGAGCTGGGTTCGTTGCTGGCGCTGGAGGATGAGGGTGATGCGCCGCCTTTGCGCGCGATGAGACCGCCTTCTTCGAGGAGTTGGGCTTCGAGGAGGTCGGTTGTGGAGATCAGGAAGGGGTTGCTGGTTGGGTTGGGGCGGGAGGCCGCCGTTGATGTCATGTAGTCCATGTCGCGGGTGATTTGGCCTGTGGGGATGAGGGTGTTAGTGATCAGATCATCGCGGTCGAGATGGAAGACGAAACTCACAGTACTCCTTCATCGTCTCGCCAACACCAATCTCCATCCACGCGCCTTTCTGGCCCAAAGCATTGACTTGTGCCACCAGCTTTTGCTGAAGGACGTGTTGTTGCATGCGAGCGAGAGTGGTCAGATCAAGAACACCATGCTTGACGTCCTCAAAGTTCCAGGGCCACCGTGTGCTCTCGTTGACCTCGTAGAGTAGATCCGTCTTGCCGGCATCAAAGACTCGCTGGGCGAAGTTGGGCTCTGTTGAAATACGATCGAACGGGCCGGGAGTTCTGTTGCGATGTCTGTTTGGTGTGACAGTCGATGTGTAACTAGGAGCCATGGATTCAACACGGCGGCCACCGAAGGTGGTGGTTGTGGCGTTGGATCGACGCTTGTCGTTTACCAGAGGCTTGTCGGGGGCACGGAAAGTCATGTTGGACATGCGGCCATTGGTGAAGCGCTCTGGATTCTTTGGAGGCACTGAGCCATTAATGTTGTGGACGACATTAGGTGGCTGCCTTGGTAGCGGTTTCATGCTCGTTGGGCTGCCGGGAATCTGAGGAAGAGGAGGTGTGGAGATGGAGCGAGCGGAGACCGGCGAGTCTCTGACTGCTGGATCATCAGGTCGTTCGGCCAAGGGCGGCGAAATGCTTCTTCTTTCGCTGCTGGAGGTCATGGTGCTGGTTACTTCGCGCTGAGGGAGGAATCGTTGGCTGTAAACGGACGATGGCGAAGGAGCGGTAGCTTGCGGCGGCAGCGAAGGTGACTTGAAACGAGAGGAAGGGAAGCTGTCAGCTGCAGTGCTTGGAGTGCTGAGGCCGAATGTGGTGTTCTGGATAGCCATGGAGAGGAAAGACGAAAGAGTGAGCAAAAGAGTGTGGGTGTGTCTGTGCAAGAACAGTTGGACTTGAACTCGAGGCCGTTCAACTTCGCAGCGCGCGGAGAGTGGACATGGTTTTCTGCTTGTTGATGTCTTGCTTATGTTGTCCTAGGTGAGTTGGCCGTCATGCGAGGGTAGATTTGACTGACTTGGATGGGTGAGACATGGATGGTAGAAACGTCCTCACGCTCAACTGCTGTATTTCAACAATGGCATTGAGGCTTGCACTTGACAGTAGCCAGTTGGTCGCCTACCTGTACCGAACTAGATAGTCAAGTATTCCGGAAACCCATTGTTTTGCCTGTATGATGAGCATGCAGTGATAGTACCTGTTGTAGTTGCAGGCCTCGTTGTGCATGTTCAAATGCTTGAGCAGGTCGAGGTTGCGGGAGGCGTTGGAAAGCCGTTAGATCTATCGCCTTCGCAATTGCAGCGCCTGAGTCCCATACAGTAAGCCATTAGTGGAGCCGCCATTGAGTGACTTGGATTTCCTTTTGCTATGTAGATGCCCTGACGACAAGCCGCAGATTCATCATCTAGATCATCGTCTATTCACTACTTCACATCAGCGACTTGTTCGTAGACGCATACAGCTACAGTACCTCCTTGTGGGCGATAACAGCCGCCTCACCGCCATACCCATCGTATGCACAACGCTTCAGTCGTATGTCAATGCATCTCTCATGTGAAGACGTTGTAATCAGCTCGCAATCATGTCATCCAGCGGACCGTGGCAAGTCGAGAGTGGGTATACGATAGATGAGATGCAGGCGTGGAGAGACAAAACGGCGGGAGAGATGAAGTGGAGAGTTGGAATCGCCAAGAAACCGCGCAGATCAAGATTGAAGCAATTGCCGCCCTTTCTTCATCAACATTACATGTACCTACGGCTTCTAGAGTAAATTCTTCAAGATTGCTAATACATTTTCGGTGAATGATTACAGTACAACAACCCTGTTGTATTCGACTCTCATTTCTGGTATATTAGGCAAGGACCTGAGTGTATTTCTTCTTCTGATGTCGTCCATGTACAGCTTTCCGATCCATCTTCTTCTTCTTCTTCTTCATAAAAATCGTAAAAATATGTTGCAAGCGCCGCGACTCGTACACAACATCATCCTTTATGTGCAAGCATTCGTCTTGTCCTGGCATTCCCTGTGCTTCGCCTCCTCCTCCTCCTCCTCCTCCTCCTCCTCATGCCCCTTCTTCTCGTCGACTGCAGTTGGGTATCGATCATAGCAGTAATGCAAACATCAAAGTTCAAACATGCGAATGCCTCGCTCCCTTTCTTCCGTATAATGGAAAACGCAGATTCCTCCAAGTTTCTCAACCGCACGCGTTGCTGTGGCGGTAGAGACAGAGATATAGTTCACTTTTTTTGGCGGAATCTCTCTCCGCACACTTTCGAAATGGCGTCCTTGGGTGTTCCCAATCCTGTGTTGTGTTGTGCCGACTTGGGTTCTTGCAGATCCGGAGACACGGGTAAGAAGCCTGTCTCAACCCGCAGCTCTCGGCTCTTCTTCACCCGCAAGGTTATTCAAGCGAGCGAGAATGCAAAAGCAGAGCGAATTTTTCCAACGATCCGTTGTTGTTCCTGACCTACTTCGCCCGCTTCAAACCCCTTCGACATAACACACATCTAGTCAATCGTCGAGCTCGAGCATGCGCCTGATGACAGACACCTCGGCGTGATTGCGGTAGTTCTTCATGCGATGGCACCAGATGACCTCGCCCTCCTCGAACAAGAACTCGCCTCCGATCTGGAAGATGTTGCCCCCCTTGACGACATCGCGCTTGCGGATGGCTAGCTTGTCATCGCTGGCGGCGGACATGGCGTCGGTGGCCTGCTGCTCCTCGATCGCATCCAACTGCGCGACATCGTTATCCAGCGCCGCCTGCCTCTTGCGGCGCTCAGACGCCTCCATCTTCGACTTGTTCAGCTCGGCCTGTCGGGCTTTGACGCCGTGGCGGATGGTGGTGAGTTGGCCGGCGGCCCAGGCGACGGGCGAGATGTCCTTCATGTACTCTGGGCGTTTCATGCCGATGTTGACGGACAAGACCATCCCGAGGCGTTTGAAGAGCGCGCGCGTGGGCTCGGCGTAGATGGGGAAGGGGCAGCCTGTTTTCAGCTTGTAGAAGGGGATCAGTTCCGGGTGGCCGCAGCCGATGACGACGATGCTCGTGGGCGTCGGGATCGAGAAGTATTCCTGCATTGTGATGTTGTCGCTGATCGCTTTGAGGTAAGCCTGGCAGGCGCCGCAGTAGAAGTGGCGGATGAAGATGATGAGTTGTCGCGTGTGCTGGGCGGTCGCTTGGTGGTAGAGGCGGCCGAAGGGCATGGGCGTGCCGTCGGCGGCGTAGATGGGGATGTTGTAGGCTGCCGCGAGGGTCGCGCGGTCGGGACACTCGTCGGAGATGTGCTCGTGCTGGTCGGCGGAGTCGGAGCGGAAGCGTGCGAACCATTCGTCTGGGTCGACTACGTTGACGCTGTGCTCTGCGCTGTTGGAGCTGTGGGTTTGTCGTCGTTTCATTGCAGGTGGCTTGGTGGTCTTGTCGTGTGGCAGTCCTTGGACGGTGTTTTCTGTAGGAGAGTTCTCAAGACTTGTGGGAGCTGTCGAATAGGCATGGTTGTGGTCTGTCGACAAGACGGAATTGTTGGCTGTTGAAGCTTGCGAGGGTTTGCTGTAGTGAAAGCCATTGCGCCGCTCATCAAAGGCGATTGAACTGGCCGTTGGGGAAGTTGCAGACGCCGCAGACCTGATGCTGTGCGATGGGGGCGCATACGCCTTCTCGAACTTGGAAGTCCCCACCGGACTGACCGAACGCTCTCTCGACATGTCGATGTGGTGTGGGTATTTCCTTGGGAAGGATCGAGGATTCCGATTCGCCAAGCTCGTAGGATTGGACTTTCACCTGGCGTCGTTGGGCGTCCCCTGTGTCTTGGGAATCGCAGTCTTGTCTTGAAGGACGACGGAAGAAGCTCGTGCGAACAAGACAGAGGAAAGAAGAGTAGTGTAGAAACAGTTCACGTCGGGACCGAGGAGCGCAAGCAAGCTAGGAGACGGTGGTGGCACTACTGAGTTGCTGCTGTGCGACGACAACCTTTCGTAGCCCTGCTATCGGCATTTCTATGTGGCACGCGTGTCGGGCCAATGGTTCGAGGCCGTCAAGGCCCACCTTTTTGCGATAGACCCCGTGAGCCCTTGTCTCGGTCGTTTGGGACGTCACCGCCGGACCGCGCTACTCGCTGATCATTATGGTTTGTTTCCAGATGTGGACGGGCATGCAGCACGGTGGTTATCGATCGTCCTTGCCACGTTCCATTCGACCGTACAGCGGCGAGTTGGACACGCACGACACGGTCTCGAGAAAGAGTCTTGCAGAGTCGCCGTCTACTGTCTAGACCATCGATGTGTAGACGCCGACGCAAGCCCCCGAAGATAAAATCCAAATCGGTGGCGCCGGCGTTGGCGGCCAGGCCGTGAAGACCCTCTTAGTCGCATGCGAGAGCTTCTTAGAAGCCGCGAGATTCCCAGAGCCGCGGCGCATGGACAAGACTTCCAAGCGTTGTGGCTGCCGCCCAGATGGCAGATGCAGCTCGCGATGGCCGATGCAGATGGCGCTGGTGGGATTCCTGGAGGACTGTGTTCTCGTGGTGTACCTACTGTTCAGGGGCGTATTGAATGGTCCATCCACTACGTAGTTGCTGCGCAGCCTGCGCTGTGCCTACGCACGCACTATATGAGTCTATATCCCACGTTTGAGTTAGACTTTCGAGAGCTATAGCATGTCGAGCCTATCACGCGTGGTGCGCCTGTCACAGTGTCATGAAAGACGCACCGCGCATGAATGACATGACATGACGCTTTCTCTAGCTTTTCGAAAATCGATCTTTTCCTGGTCCGGATCGGGGGGTTCCGTCAATCCTTGTTTTCCTAGGCTCCTACGGGAAGCGGTCGAATCCTTCCCGTCCTTCTAAGAGCGCCTGAGTAGACAGAAGGATAAAAGGCCGCGTACAGATCCCAGAGCTCGAGAGATTGTGGTATGCACCAGTTCTGTTATTCGGTCGTGTCGTTATTGTCGTTGTCACGGACATGAGTCGAATTAATTCACCCTCACGTCTAATCCTTCCTATTCCGTGAGCAGGGTCCCGCTGTGGGCTCAATCATCATGTATCTCCTAACCTTGCTGTGTGTGGACTAAGGGATGTCCCGCATAGAGAGTTTGGTGTTGTGGACACACGCTGAACATCCTACTAGTATTTCACACGTGCGCAAGTGCGGGCCAAGGGGGAATACAATAAAATTGCGGATGAGTCTGCATGTCTGCGACGCCTCATCGCGTGCTACTTGCAGGTCATGGCCTGTCAAGATTCAAATAGATTGGCTTGGGTCGCAATCTAAACGAAAACTCTCCCTGCTCGCAATCGTCACAGCATCGTCTGTACAAAACCCCAGCCGTTCCGTGAAGACACCCATCTTGGTCTCAAGTATATCGCGAAAGTCGACAGATCGTCTCCTCACACCACAGCGAATCTGCTTCGGCATTGACGTACCAGCCGTCATCTATCAACTGGCGTTCTACCTCCTTCCATCGCCCCAGTTTCTCGGGCTGTTTGAAATCAAGATCTCCCAACCTAGCCTCAATACCGTCTGTCCCAGCTCTGACGAAAAGCGTGCAATCGCGTAACGTCATGGCACGGCAAAGATCGTAAATCGCCTCCGCGCCAGAAACTCTCAACACACCTCGCGGATCCAAGAACTTCTGCTGGTCGCGCAGGATTGCGAACAGAGGCTGGGCGCCGTCGGCGAGGAAGTCTGCAAGTTGCGTCTCACGCGTTGTTTTGCTCGCCGCTCGTTGCCTGTCCTCTTTACGCTCGCTGACGAGATCGAGAGGACAGCTGCTCTGTTCGTCCGTGGCAGTGCGTTTGCCTTGAGTCGCTCGCTGGGCGCGCAGTGCACAGGTGCGGCAGCGCTTGGCGTTCGAGGGCGCGTTGGGCGACTGCAGGAGCCACTTGGGTTTGATCTCCAGCATTGCTTTGCCAGCCGCCGGCCTCATGTCAGTCACTAAAAGGCCGTATCGCTCGTCATGGGGTAAGAAGTCTTGATCACGACGAGACGGGCGGTTGAGAGTGTCGAGAGCGCGATTCAAAGCTCCTGCCATGCCATCGTTCAAGCGCACGAGTTCGGGCTGCACGAGGCAATCTGGCGGGAACAGAGGCCTGAAGTTTGCATTGAAGGACTCCACTTGCTCCGTGGTGGTCTGTACGTGGGAGAGGTCTTTGCGTAAGCGCAGAAGCTTGCTTCTCAGCGACGTGGGAAGTTCTGTGCCGGCTTGGAGGATGCTGAAGATGAAATTGGCGCCGCCTTCGTTAAGGTACTTGATTTTGCAGGAGACAAGCTCGTCGGTCCGAGTTGTCGAGAGCTGTGGTATTTCACCATTGGTGTAGTAAGCTGTAAGTGACATTGCGATGTCTTTTGTTTCGGCGTAGTATTGGCGACCTGCTGAACTCGACCACAGTCAGGCCAGCGCCGTGGAGGAGACCATGTCAAAGGTACAGGGTAAAAGTCAATTCTCCAACGTCTTGACACACAGTGGCATGATCTTTCCATCTCTTTTCGCTTGCCACGCGCGTACTTCACGTGGCAATACAGCAGTCGCATTAGCAGTGTGATATAATGGAAGTGCTGCACGAAAGACAACAAGCTTCTTAGGATCTTCGCAGAGTACCCACCAGGCCGCATGCACACAACACCTGCTGTGCCTTGTAAACCGACCCCGCCGTCGTCCGAACTCAACGTTCTTCGTCCAAATAGCCGAATTACCCTTAACCACATCCTGCTGTCATCATCATCATCATCATCATCATCGTTGTCGTACACTATATATTGCTTTCCCATTTCCGGCTCTCGCTGTGTAAATGGACTCTTCGCCACAACTCCAGCACGTGCTGAAGAAGATGGCCGATTCAAGTCCCACCTCACTTCCCACGCCGTCTGCGTGTTTGGCTGGTAAGTGCAACTGCCATCTACAGTATTCTCTTGTGTCTACATCTCGACCGTCCAATGATCCTCCCAACCCCACTGTAGCACCATAACAGGCCGTTCAAGAACAGAAAAAGAAAACACACCTGCAACACTCTTGAATAAGCCCACGATCAGCCAATTTCTTCAAATTGTCTGCAACAGCGAACCTTTCATTAACGACAGCATCTTCCACGCCAACCAACAGACTTCTGCCTCATCCCAATCGGCACCCCAACCGCCTCCGTCTCAAACGAAGTCGCCGCCGTCCAACGCCTGTTGAAAAAGGCCAAAAACATCGAATACACAATGCACAGCGCCGGCACGACTCTAGGTAAGAACACATTTTCCGAATCCATCCAAAAGAACCACACAATGTCACAATGTCACATTGTCACGTCAAGAAAATAAAAGAAGAGAAAATCCCCCTCAACTCTCAAAAACCAATTTTCGAAATCCACGTTCTCAGCAGACAAACACGATTGATTGTTTTTAACATTTCACCGGCGCAGAAGGGCCCTGGGACGAAGTCATGCGCATCATAGGCCAAGCGCACACGCTGCTGCACGCCAACGGCGTGGTGCGCATCCAGAGCGACATCCGCGTCGGCAGCCGGACGGACAAGAAGCAGAGCCCCGCCGACAAAGTGGCGAAAGTGGAGGCTTTGCTTGCTGCGGACAAGGACGAGGGTGAAGGTGGTGGTGAGGGCAAGAAGGGACAGCAGGCCAAGAAGGATGGGAGATATGTGGCGGGTGGTGATGATGAGGGAGAGGGAGAGGAGGGGAAGGGGAAGGAGAAGAATGTGGTCGAGAATGAGGAGCAGACCGTTGTGCCTTGAAAGTTTTATTCGTTGCAGATGGGTTTGGCAATACATAAAACGTCGGAAAAGTCCGCCATGTTCGTGGTGCATGGTTGCCTGTTGGGTTGGAATGGACTTGGATAGGAATATGGCGGTCCCAATGTCTTCAACCCACTGTACCATACTGAAAGATAGCTAAACCTGCGATTCCTAGACAACTTCCAATACTGATAGGGTTAGTGTTGGTGTTATGATCAATCCTGATGGAAGACCTCCGTTCTTCTCGCATGATGTGTAGTTTCAAAAGGCCCTTTGGAGTTTCAATTCGATGGCTGTTGCTTGGCTACTAAATGATTGCAAAGTAAGCGGTGAGGTGGTTCCGTATACAATATCTTCCCAATTTCCTTCCATGCTCCTAATCGTTACAAAGGTGAAGGTATACGCCGATACCGTAATTACAGTCCCGCTCATAAAACGCCATGCTGTACCAGGTCAAGGGTGGGTATCGCAACAAACAATTGACATCTGTTCGTTAGAAAGAAAGAAACCAACGAATCAGCCAGTCAGTCCGCTCGAGAGCGCAGAAAACTCGGGAAGGGTGAAGGTGCGTAAGAAAATAGAGCGAAAATCAAGACACGTAAGCAGGCGGTGCCTCGGCACCACTGGCATCGTCTGAATCGGCGCCGTGCCACATGTGGCCTCTCGACTTCTCTTCCGCGACGCGGTTTGCGATTTCATGCGCCATCTTCATGAGCCACGCCTGCTCGAGAATGCCTCCGGTCGAACCCTCGCCAAAAGAAGCACCAAGCTTGGAGATGTTGGCTTCTGACTGGGAGCGAGGAAGGTCAACGGATTTCGACTTGGGCAGCGTCTGCATGCGAGGCAGATGGCGTCGCTCAGGCCGAGACTCTTTTTCTGCGTCTCGACTTGGTAGAACCACGGACGCGCGCGGTGTAAGATCGTCGTCTACGAGACTGTGGAATGACTTCTGATGCGGCGTGAGAGGAGGCCGGATTGGGTTTGAGTCGGTAAGACCTGATGAAATTTGCAAGTCTTTACCGACCGTCTTCTTTGGGCTCCGAGGTGGTGTCTCAACGTCGCCTTGACGCTCGACGTGAGGAACCTCGCTGGTCGGCTGTGATCCAGAACCAGAGAGCACATTCGAATGGCTGCCGCTTGCACTTGCACTGTCCTCATAGCTGCCAGCTGCGCTTGCGGCCTCACCGCTGTCGTTCTCCACAGCTTTCTTGCGGAGATCAACCACTCTGTTCTTCCTTTTCCGCTGGCGAGGTCTTGATCGCGAATTACCCAGACTCTGGAGCGAGGTCGTAGACGATATGCTCGGCAGCGTGGGCCTTGAAGCGGTAGATCCAGCTTCTCCCGAGCTCTCAGACGCAACAGACGAGGCTGTACTGGTTTTGCCCAGTGATGAGTGTATCCTCGACAGCGTTGCAGTTCTGTAGGTTGGAGTGGCTGTGCCCGATGCCGCATCCTTGCGCTCGCCGGCGTTTGACCACGCCCGGTACACAGTGTCTCTCACTCTGGGAGTGAAAAGAGACAGGGTCCGCTGGCTTTCTGACAACGCCGCCAAGCGCAGAAGGTTCTTTTGTGAGAAGCTTGCAAAGGTCTCTGCTGGGGGGTCCAGACTAAACGAAGCACTGCCGTCCTCGTCCAGAGATGACAAGCTTGCAAATGGATCAGCGTGTGCCCTAAGATCAGCCATGTTCTTCTTCGGCTGTACAATGTCTGCGACCTGGTAGTCCGAATTGAACATGCGTAGCGAGAGTTTGTGAATGATTGCCGGCAAGTCTTCCATGAACAGCACTCTAAGCTGGTTCTCGATGGTCTTTTGCAGATAGTCGCGCACGAATGGGATGGCGTCAAAGGTGGATGAGACCTTGAGCGATTCCAGAGGGTCGTTTCTGAAGACGAGTGTGATGCCTTTTTGCTTGGAAAAGACCAAGATGACAAACCCTGAGAGCCGAATCTCCGACAGTGTGATTTGCAAAGGAATCGTAAGTGAACTACTCGCCGCCAGCGGCTGTGGGTTCGTGAACGACGGCTTTGTCGATAGGTATGTGTTCAGAGGATTTGCTTGTACTCTCGTCTTCAGCGTCAAATACGCATCTCCTGTGTAGCTCATCTTGAAAATTCCCCTGAACCTGTCCTCGGCCAGGTCACCAATTTCCAGAATCTCCAACTCGGGTGGTGTTGATCCAAGGTTCAGCTCGTTTACAAGGATGTCGTCAACTATGATGGGTGGCTTCGGTGATTTATTCAGCGCAGTTGTAAGCATGTCGCGCACACGGTCGGTGTCGGCGATCAGCGGCGACCAGTTGAAGTTGAAGGCCATATTGGCGACTGGTCGATGGGTGTTGAAGGGTCAGGACTGAGGGAGAGGTAACTGCCTTAGAGGTGGAGGAGAGCGGAAGGAAGGGTCGCGTGCTTCATGGGACGCTCGGGTGCGAGCGTGGTGTGCGCGCGCAACAGTAGTGTGTCGGTGGAGGTGTTGTCGCAGTCCTTGCAATGATACGCCTGTGGAGGTGGAGGCGGAGGACTGGGGTGATGCTGATGCGGTGATGCGTTGGTGCGATGGAAGGATGTGTGAGAGATTGCAAGGTGGAAGCCGCAGAAGAGTCGATCACGGGAATCCCTGCAAAACATTCCAGTCAAGTTCCAGGCGCTCCCTCGTCAACGAACCTCGACGTCACTTGACCCTCAACTCCACTTCACTCGTAGTTCATGCAACACCGTTGAGATACCTTACCTTACCGACCTCACCTCACCCTTCATCGCCCTGCTATCTCGTGTGTTGTCACGTCTACCGGCCTCATATTGCTAGCTGCCGCAGTCGTGATAGATGCCGTGTTAGATTTGCCACCGACAGCATTGCCTCTGCTGCCTTATTGCTTCCATGCTAACCTGATTGACTGACTGATGACAGACAAATTATCGCACAAGCTGTCCGCTCAACACTGCGCCCTACTTCAGTTCTGGACATGCTTATTACAATCGAGGCCGCCCGCCACCCGGTTGAGCCTGCCTCTCGTGACACCACGCGAGACCTATCGAGCTCTGAAACAGCCTGTAGTATGCTTCTGCCCTGCATCGCCAACCCGTACCCAGACTGTCACCCCGGAAATGGCGCTCACCATGACGGTCCTGGATCCTTGCCACATGGCTTTGTGCGTACTACTGCACTTCCATGCCGCAAAAGAAATGCAGCTCCTGGCCGGGCCAAGGCACATCGACAGTATAGACGCCTTCAGCACTGCCCGTCATTCGGGACCAGGCCTCAAAATCTGGACTCGACTCTCTTATTTACGATGACGTGCGGTTTGCCTTTGATGCTTCGACATGTTTCCGTGGCGCATGCTAATTCACCTTTCCTGTACATACGTGTTTGCGTTATTTTCTGGCCAGACGCTGCGCCCATGACCGCCTTGTACTGGGTATGTCTCTTTATGCTAGCGCAGAGACTGAGATGCTCAGTACAATTCCATTCGCGAAGCTTGGAACGTTACTGGTGCAATTGACAGGCAGGCCTCTCTTCTTTCAAAAAAGTGACTCCTGCTTGAGCTTGCGGCCGCACGCACTAGGCCATATCGCCTCACTTAGTCAGGGAGCTGTGGTGTTTGGGGCAGAGCTTGATGTCCTGTATTTCACCTCCCTGCCAATAGCAGTTTCCAGCGCACGTCGTCCCTGGAAGGCATTCAGGAACCTAGAGGCCGGCACTGTTCGCCACATCATACACCGACTTCATCGAACGCTGCTTTGCTGGGAGAGCTCAAACGTGGCATCTAGCTGGCCTGTCAAGCTCTGAGGCTCCCTTTGAATCGACTGTTGAGGCGCAGGCGTCTTGCTATCTGGTTGAGCGACATTTTGCTCGAGAGTAGTCACGGTTTGGATCGGGATGCTCGAATACCAGTCGTCTTCTAGACCCACTGCCGAGCCCTGTGATACACGTCCTCACTGAGCCACGGGCAGTGACTCCCGGCAACAGCATCTATTGCCCGATCCACTTGTTGAGCTCCAAGGTCGTCACATCAAAGATCATCATGGCTTAGCTGTGCCTTGAAAAACGAGTGAGGCGGATTGAGTGTCGCTCTGAGTGTCGCCCTGTTGAACATGGTGATGTATAAGAGAGCGATAGCATCGCACAGTTCTAACAAGAGGTAAGTACACAAGCATCATCCCATCTCAACACGTACAACTCTCTCACACTCATCCCTCTCAATCCCACTTTCCTCACAAAACAACCAAAGAAATTCACCCAACTCCACTATGCAGTCCTCCTACTCCAGCAACAACAACCGTTACCCCCAAGCCTTCAGGGCCGGCACCACCATCCCCAAACCTCCCTACCCCTTCGCTCAAACCCAAAGCCACGCCCACCAGAACCCCACCCATCCCCCAAACAATCCTCCATCCAACAGACCCCACCGCCCTCAAAACCCAAACTCCACGCCGGCCTTGGCCCGTCGGCCGCAAGTCACAGTCGCATCCGCTCAAGGCCCTGTACGCGGCTCATGGTGAGTAAGACAAACCAATTGCATACATCCTCACCTGACGAAAAATGAACGCGGCGGAAAGGAGAAGGCTGACAGATGGCTCACAATTATAGGGCGTGCTGTAAGTGCCATCAAACGAACCATCCTGTCCTGTGCCCGGAACGCTGTCCGATCGAGGGCCACTTCAAGTGCACGGCTTGCTATGTGTACCGCTGAGAGTTGGGGTTGGGGTTGGAGTTGGATTTGGAAGTGAGAGCTGAAGTTACAGTTTGGGGGAGGAGTGGATTTTGAAGATGGAGTTGGAGAGTCAGTGGATGTCGACGGGGAGTTGGATAGAGAGAGGCAGTGGACGTTCACGAGGAGTTACCTGTCAGACATCCACCCTACACTTTTGAGCCACTTGAACTCAATGACCGTAGCCACTTGCTGCAGCAACGTCCTTGATAACAGACGCAAGCAGTGCTTCTCTCGCGGGACCCTAGCTTCGATTGATTTAAGTATTATTAGTACCGCAACCTCAATTTTCTCCATCAATTCACAGCAATTGATGAGGGGATATGGTCTAGCGGTATGACATCTTCTTAGCACCGTGCTTCATAGCACATGTTAAGTGGAGAAGGTTCCCGGTTCGACTCCGGGTTTCTCCACAGCATCACTTATCTCACGATGAGTTCATCTTTTGCTCCTCAGCCGGACATGGCGAGGAGTCTTTGTGACTTGGACCGAGTTTTCGATCGTAATAGAGAATTTTTGGAGTCGGACGTCTTCGAAAGCCATGGGTCGGTGCGGAGAAAGACTCTTCTTTCAGCAAAGGAAGCATTCAAGATGCGTTTGGCAGTGACGGTCTTGATGGGTGACACCATGCTGATGCCAGGGAAGTACTGGGTGAATTGGAAGAAGAGATGGTGCTGGAATCTTTCATCATTCATACTGCAGAGACTGCAAAGCATCCGACCAAGGGACAGTGCTTATCGGCATCCAACAGAACCCTACTTCTTCGCCTCCATGTTCGTCCACCTAGTCCTCAGACTATGCGCCGCAGCCTTTGGCTTCCTATCCCTGGTGAAAACACCCTTTTTATTACCATCCACACGCCTAATGCCAATCGAAGTCTGGAAGTCCGCAAAGTTCCACACGTGCTCGCCCGCCATGGCCGGAATACGATCGAACACCCGGTGATACATCTCCAGCATATCGACCTGGAACTCCTCGCTGAACGGCACGCTGGCCACACTGTGCAGCCCAGCGATGGTATCCGCGCCGTACTCGGACATGATCATCGGGCGATCGAACTTGTCCGCCCAGCCCTGCAGCTCCTCCTCGAGAGCGATCTCGGCGGCTTCGAGGTCGCCCGTCTGCTCGTACCAGCCGAAGTAGCGGTTGAGGAGGTTCACATCGAAGAGGTCCGCGATCAAGTCCGTCTCGAAAGTCGCGGCTCCCTGGTTGGCGTACGAGATTGGACGGCTGGGGTCGAGTTCGCGGGTCAGTTTGGCCAGCGGCTCGAAGTACTCGTGCGCGCCTTCTTCTTGCGCCGCGGGCTCGTTGGCGATGACCCACATGACGACGCAGGCGTGGTTCTTGTCGCGGCGGATCAGCTCGCGGATGGCCTGTTCGTGGGCTGCGTGAGTGTCCAGCCCGTCAGGGCCCCAAGTGTTGGCGGGAGCTTCGCCCTGGACGCCGCCCATCAGGCTCAGGCTCAGGCCTACGGCGGGAGTTTCGTCGATCACGACGATGCCCTGGCGGTCGGCGAACTCCATTATCTCCTGCGCGTAGGGGTAGTGGGATGTGCGGAAGGAGTTTGCGCCCATCCAGGCGCGCAGCTCGAAGTCGTGGACCATGAGGACTGGGTCGAAGCCTTTGCCGCGGATGTTGCTGTCTTCGTGGGCGCCGAAGCCGGTGAAGTAGAAGGATTTGCCGTTGATGAGGAAGTCTGTGCCTTTGACTTCGATCGTGCGGACGCCGGTGGGGACGCTGTAGGTGTCGATGGTCTTGTCGTCGGAGTCGACGATGCTGACCTGGACTTGGTAGAGGTAAGCTGCGCCGGGTTGCCAGAGGTTCACAGAGGGGATTTCGATCTTTCCTTGTGCGCCGGTTGAGTTGGCGACGGCGTTGCCTTCTTCGTCGACAACGGAGACTTTGACAGTGTTGGTGCCGTTGTTGGAGACCTCGACGTCGTAGTCGATCAGACCCGTCTCGCCTTCAACACCGGTGACGATGGTGACGTCGACAATGTGCTGTTCGGGAACAGAGTACATCCAAACCGAGCGAGCCAAACCAGCATAGTTGTAAAAGTCATGCATGTAAGTCTGCTGCTTCTTCCCCGTCTGCGGGCTAACAGTCACCATACCCGGCGGTACGGTCGAGTAGGTGAGAGTGTTGTCAACAGCAATCGTCAAGCGGAACTTCTCCCCAGCGGCAACAAGATGCGTGATGTCGGCTTCGAAAGGCGTGTAACCGCCCTGGTGCTCGACAAGAAACTCATCGTTGACGTAGATCCGGCCCTTGTGCGTTGCGGCGTCGGCTCTAATCATATAGCGTTCCCCAGCCATCCAGCCTCGGGGCACAACGACTTCGCGCTGGTAAATGACCCATCCGACATGATCGTGGATGGATTGGTCTGTGAAGATGTCGTTGTAGGAAGCAGGGACAGGACATTCCAGGGCTTTCTTGGGCAGAGGAGCCGTCCATGAGGCTGTTTCGTTTGTCTCGGATGCGAGGGCGAACTTCCACAAGCCGTCAAGGTTGACGAGGTCTCGGGAAGATGTGGTCTGGGGTTTGAGTGCGATCAAGGGTTGTTGTTGTTGGGCTGGCACTGTGGTGTTGACGGAGCCGTAGCTGTCGTATGTGGGAGCACCCAATGCGGGTAGGATGATGGATAGGAGGGAAAGTCCCGATTGGAGCTTCATCTTGACGAATAGAGTCGGTGATGCTACTGGAGACTGGCTTGTGCTGCATCATTCGGCCGACACGGCAAGGACATGTTTATATACACAAAAAGTCGTCTTGCACTCCAAGGTATCGGCTTCTGGAAGACTGGGTATCCCCGCATCGGTGAATGAATTGTTCTCTGATGCCTGTAGTCTCCGCGAATGGTTGCAGAGATCGACGTTGGGTTATTGCAGGCTGGTCATAGCACAGCCCAGATGGGTGCTTCCGACTGTGAGGTTGGACCTCACATTTTCTCCAGGAAACTGCCGGTAGCCAAGTTGCCGAGACCTGGGGCTTTGACTTTGACCTCGGACAAGTGAATGACTCGCAAAGACGCAGGTGATTCTCCGGTCATGGGCTCCCAGTAACCTGAGGACGGCGTCTTTCGAGATGAAGCTGTTGACGTTTGTAGAACACAAGAATCGATTGATGTCGACCTTGGAGGTTCGCAAGTGTAAGTACCAGATTGAATGATACGCTGCATCCGGGATCAAATTTTTGCCGTCTGGGTACGTAGTCGTCGGGCAAATCACCTTGAGGAGCTGCCGCCGAAGAGTCGGACGTTGTTTTGTGCGTCTCCACAATCCCCCCACATCTCCGGACCCCACATCTCCGCGATTCGTTTTCGGCTTGTGCATGTCATTTCGCTTGACTCTTGTCATCTCGCTCATCTCGCTTCTCGCTTGCAAAAGGTGCCAATAATTCTTCCACAATTCCCAGAGTGATGTCAGCGCCGGGACTGTCCGATTGGAAAGTTGGGAATGCGATATTACTGCAGAAGAAACACCCACAGACGCATAGTTACATGTATTGCTACAAGTATGATATCTCACAACTCGACGCTAAATTCGTTCGACTCCGAACTTCCAATGAGCGATGAAAGATGTACAAAAACACTGTCCTCTCCCTCACTCCTCACTCCTTAAAAAGCAGCAAGCATAGCCGCGAAACCCAATGCACCAAGGGCTCCCGGATGGGCCATTGCTGTCTGCATAGCACCGCCGTCAGAAGATGCTGTATCGCTGCTAGCACTGCTGATGCCGCTGCTGGCACTCTCCTCGCCACTGGAGCCTTCCTCCTGCTTACTGCCAACGGCGGTAGGCACGATCAAGCCTCCCGAAGTGCTCGAGCTGGTGTAAGTCATGTTGGCTACACTTCCAGTGGGCAGAGCGGGAATGTACGCCGGAGTTCCAGTGATAGAGGGGGTGAAGTACAGCGAGACATCGGTGGAGTCTCCGATGGGGTCCGAGTAAGTCGTCGAAGTTTTATTCGGGGACGATATGTCTTCCCAGTTCGGTGCCATGAACACCAGCGCCTGCGAGATCACATTCGCATAGCTGTCCGTGGCGGGGGTGTTCGCGTCACAGTACTTGTCCATGACTTGTTTGATCTGGTCGTCAGTGACCGAATCCTCGGGTGAGATGCCGCCGTGCGCTTTCGAGCAGTCGGCACAGCCTTTCAGCAGGTCGTTGTGCTGCGACTGGCAGATACAGACTCGCTGTGCTTCGTACGGCAGCATCGCCTGTTCTTCGTCTTCGTCGTCCTCGATGTCTTCGTTGTTGGAAGATGCATTGCGCCACGAGTCACCAAGCTTCGCACCACCAATACATTGGTACTGGATAGAGATGATTTGGTTGCATGGAAGATTCATGTCACTTTTGCCAGATTCATCCGAGGCCATGCAGACATTTGAGATGTAGTCGGCGAAGTCACTTGGCGAGTCTGAGCTGTAGCCTTGCCTCTTTTGCAGAAGCGAAGCATTAGCACCGGCAAAGGCAAGGGCAAGGACTGAGAGGCGGTTCATGTTGTGATGCTTGTCGACAGGGTGGTGGTAGTGCTCAAGACTGGGTCGGTGGAAGATGTCGAGCAATGAGAAGATGGGGAACACTGGTAATTTATATATACTTACACAGCTGCTATATATATAACCTTGTGTCTTGAAGCGAGCCCATGGCTGAGCAGCCATACGCGAAGGATCTAATGCCGGCTAATCAATTCCGCATCCTGCAGGTATGTTTGGGTGTGCCTCACTGCTTTGTGCTTTAGGCAGCACGATGTACAGATGAGTGGCACAGTTCTGGGAAGAACTCGCGACATTGTTACGAGACCAGACGATACGGCGTGGAATGGCGCGAACAACAGCAGCAGAAGCGTAGCAACTTCGAGGATGGAGGTGTGATGAAGAAGTTTCGCCTGTTATGAGTAGAATCGCTCACCGGTTGGGCTGACAAAGTGGAGCACTGAGGCGGCGGCAAGAACGGGTTCCTGCACTAGCGCCGTCGACGAGAATAGCCGCAGCCGATGATGGTTAAAGTTGCTTGTCTTCAACCAAGCCATTCTCACTTCACCTCACTTCACTTCACTTCACTTCGACTTCCGCAGCAAACATGAACAGTCACTGCCCAAAAGTAGCGTTACACGCAAATGGCGCCGTCAAGCGATTGGTTAAACGCTTTCGCGCGCGTTTGTACCGTAGATGTAGAATTCCATGCGCCTCTCAACTTGCATCACCACTCCTAAGTAACATCCTTTTCGACATTGTCTTCCTCTCCTCGATACTGCTACGCCCTCCACTGATCCTCGCGTACG
>Ga0265798_10003057_pt1 | contig 24108 bp, 25 predicted proteins | sample P3T30metagenome_FD_192430 | JGI IMG/M metagenome (GOLD analysis project Ga0265798, IMG submission 192430) | Plant litter microbial communities from East Loma Ridge, Irvine, California - P3 T30 | ecosystem: Environmental > Terrestrial > Plant litter > Unclassified | place: USA: California...
TCGACCGCGCGCGCTTGCCGTTCCTCGTTCCTCGTCACTCCCGCTTGCTTCTTCGGTCTCAAACCACAGCCGCAGTCTCTTCGCTCCTGGCCGTCCTTCTATCCCTCCGTCCAGCATCGATCATCGTTCGTCCCTCACTCGATCTCCTCAGTCCTCCGGTCGTCAGATCGTCACACCTCTGGCATCAATTGATCAACGAGGTAAGCTGCGCTCGTGATGACCATGCATATCCTCTCCGCAGGAGACGGGTATGCCTACTACACGAGCGAGACGGCCACGGGCGACGCGAAGCGCGACCCGGACCGTGAGCTCGGTGACTACTACACCGCCGACGGCAACCCGCCCGGTGCGTGGGTCGGGTCAGGGCTCGCCGCTCTCGGCGTCGAGGGTGCCGTCTCCGAGGAGCAGATGAAGGCCCTCTTTGGCGAGGGCCTGCACCCCGACGCGGAGCGGATTATCGCCGAGGCGCAGGACGCCGGCAAGACGGCCGAGGAGGCCCAGGACGCGGCTCGGCTGGGTCGCGGGTACTACTCGTACTCGCAGGGCACGACCGGGCTCCGCGCCGCGATCGACGAGGGCTACGCCCGCTTCGAGCGCACGGAGCACCGCGAGCCGAACGCCGACGAGCGGCGCGCGATCCGGGTCCGTGAGGGTGCGCAGGCGTTCCGGGAGGCCAAGGGCCGGCCCCCGGGCGACAAAGAGGAGCTGGGTCGGTTCATCACCGCTGCGTCTCGTCCGACGCAGCAGGCGGTGGCCGGTTTCGACCTCGTCTTCTCGCCTGCCAAGAGCGTGTCGACGCTCTGGGGGCTCGGCGACAACGACACCCGGCAGGCCATCGAGCGCGCCCACGAGGCCGCGATCGAGGACACCGTGAAGTACCTCGAGCAGGAGGCGATCGCCACCCGCGCCGGCCGCAACGGTGTCGCGCAGATCGAGGTGGAGGGCGGGATCATCGCTACGCGATTCCGCCACTACGACTCCCGCGCCGGGGACCCACAGTTGCACGACCACCTGGTCGTGGCGAACAAGGTCAAGGGCGCCGATGGCAAGTGGCGCACCATCGACTCGAAGCTGCTCCACCGCCAGGGCGTCGCCGCGTCCGAGTTCTACAACGCCCGCGTGATGGACCGCGTCACCGACGCTCTCGGGGTGACGACCGAGCTTCGCGAGGTCACCCCTGGCAAGCGCCCCGTGGTCGAGATCGCCGGTATCGACGACCGCCTCACGTCCGGGTTCTCGTCCCGCTCGGCGGACATCAAGAAGGCCGTGAAGCAGCTCGAGCGGGACTACCGCCGGGAGCACGGGCGCGCCCCCAACATGAAGGCCCGCGTCCAGCTCGCCCAGCAGGCGACCCTCGACACCCGCCCCGCGAAGGCACATGCGCGGTCCCTGTCGGACCTCCGCGCTGAGTGGCACGCGCAGGCCTCAGCGGCCGTCGGCGGGCGGGTCGTCCGCGACGTCCTCAGCGACGCTCAGGCCGTCGCTGCACGCACGCACGCGCCCGACGAGGCCGTTGTCCCGGTTTCCGTCGCCGAGGCGTCCAGCGCCGTCGTGGAGACGGTGGCGGAGCACCACGCGGTGTGGGGTCCGCACACCATCGAGGCCGAGGCTCGCCGGTACGTCCAGACCCAGCGCGCCGCTGGGATCACCGTCGAGGGGACCGTCGAGGAGATCACCCAGCACGCCCTCACGACCGACTCCGTCGCCGTGACGCCGCCGTCGCCGTACGGTGCGTTCGAGCCCCTTACGCGCAGCGACGGCACCAGCATCTACGAGCACAAGGGCCGCCAGCTCCTCACGTCTCGGAGCGTCCTCGAGGCCGAGGACACCCTGCTGGACGCCGCCCGGGACCGCACCGTGCGACCCGTTAGCCGGGAGACGTTCGACCGCGTCGCGGCCGAGGAGAACGCCACCAGCGCCCACCCGCTCGACCAGGGCCAGCACGCCCTCGCCGGCGAGTTCGCGACCTCGAGCGCACGCCTGGTCGTGGGCACCGGCCCCGCCGGCGCAGGCAAGACCACCGCCCTCCGCGTCGCCGCCCGCGCCGTCGAGGCTGAGGGTGGCAAGCTCATTGGCCTGGCCCCGTCCGCCACCGCGGCCGCCGTCATGGCCGACGCGCTCGACGTCGACGCCCGCACCATCCACTCGTTCACCCTCGGTACCGGCACCCTCCCGGAGCTTCTGGCTCACGAGGGCCCCGTCGAGGGCATCGACGTCTCGCCCGGCGACGTGATCGTGGTCGACGAGGCCGGCATGGCCGGCACCACCAACCTCGCCAAGGTCACCCGCATTGCCGAGCTGCATGGCGCACACGTGCGCCTCATCGGCGACGACCGCCAGCTCGCCGCCGTCGAGGCCGGCGGCGCGCTGCGCCTGCTCGAGCACGAGGTCGGCAGCGTCAAGCTCGACCAGCTCCACCGGTTCGCCGATCGCGCCGAGGCCGACGCCACGAAGCTGCTCCGCGACCCGGCCCAGACCGGCGACCCGTTCGCCTGGTACGTCGACAACGGCCGCGTCCGTGGCGGCGACGTCGACCGGATGACCGGCGACGTCTTTGCCGCCTGGCAGACCGACACCGACGCCGGCAAGCATTCCGTGATGCTTGCCCAGACGAACACCACCGTCGCCGAGCTCAACACCCGCGCCCAGGCGCTCCGCATGTCCCAGGGCGCCGTCACCGGCCGCGTCTCCGCCGACGTCCGCGGCGCCCTGTCCGCGTTCAAGGGCGACGTCGTCGTGACCCGGGTGAACCGGTCCGACATGAAGGTCAGCGGCGGCCGCGACCGCGTGAAGAACGGCGACCAGTGGACCGTCCGCGAAGCGCACGAGGACGGGTCCCTCTCGGTCGAGCACACCGGCCACGGCGGCCGGATCACCCTCCCCCGCGACTACGTCCGCTCCTCGGTCGAGCTGGGTTACGCCTCGACAATCCACCGCGCACAGGGCATGACCGCCGACACCGCCCACGTCCTCGCCGACGCGGCGACGTCGCGCGAGCTCGCGTACGTCGGCCTCACTCGCGGCCGCGAGGCAAACCACCTCTACGTCGAGACGGAGGAGGCCCAACCCGTCAGCGACGTCCTCGGCCAGATCGCCAGCAACGCCGACGGCATGCTCTCGGCCACCGAGACGATCCGCGCCGAGCAGGCCCGCGTGGACGACCTCGTGACCCTCGTCGACCAATACGGCGACGTCGCCGACCGCGCCGACACCCTTCGCTTCGAGAAGGTCGCCGACCGGGCCCTCGGCGCCGACGCTGCGGCCGCCCTCCGCGAGCACGACAGCTGGGGCGCCGTCGAGGGAGCGCTCCGCAACGCCGAGACGCACGGCCTCGACCCCGCCGACGTGCTCTACCAGTCGTGGACCGAGCGCGACATGGAAGACGCCGAAGACATCCCCGCGGTCCTCTCGGCCCGCATCACTGCCAACACCGCCGAGTACGTCGAGGCGCTGCCCTACGAGCAGCAGAAGCAGGACCCGGCGGTGCCGTCGTGGATCGCCGACCGTCGCGCGATCGACAGCCCACACACGACCACCGAGTGGAGAGAGCACATGGCCGAGCGCTACGACTACCTCCAGATCCGCCTCGAGGAGCGCGGCGCGACGATCGCGGCCGAGCAGCCCGAGTGGGCCAAGCAGCTTGGAGAGGTGTCGGCGGAACCGGCCCGCCGTGAGCAGTGGACTCAGCTCGCAGCCGAGGTCGACGTTTTCCGCCAGCAGTACGGCGTCCCGGCAACCGAGCCTGCCGCCATCCCCGACCAGTACCGGGAGCGCACCGTCGGCGCCGACCTCGCACAGCGCGTGACCGCGCTCCACAGGTCGACTCAGCTCAGCACCCAGCCAGGCGCAACCGACGCTGACCGGCAGCACGCCGCCACCGCGGCGGCCGCGACAGCGCAGAAGGCCCGCGACGCCGTCACGGCGACCACCGCCACGACGACGCCGGACGCCCGGAAGGCTGCCGCCCGGGAGCAGCTTCGCCAGGCCGGGCTAATCGGCACCAAACGCAGTGGTCGCACCGAGGACCGCAACGACGACGCCACTGACAAGCAGCGTCAGCAACAGGAAGCGCAGCGGCGCGCCGCTCGTCAGCGCGACCAGGACCGAGACCGCGGGCGCGAGCGCTAAGACCACCCCGTTTTAGGAGTGTTGCCGCCAGGTCGAGTCCTGCCAGAGTTACCTCCGCGCACGAACGCGCTCACCAACTGGGGGGAAATTGTGGATCGAAAAGCAACAGGCCGCGCACTGAACGGCCTCATCACGCTGTTGCTCGCAGCCGCGGCGTACTCGTTTATGGCCAACGGGGTTCTGGACACTCTGGAAGCCGGGGCAGGCACCACCAACACGCAGTTGAAGATCTACGGGAGCGGTGTCATCGCCCTTAGCGTGGCGGTTCCACGGGCCTTCCTCTCTATGCTCCCTCAACCGTTCACTCGCGACCAACGGCTCCTGGCGGATTTCTTCGCTTTCGTGACCGCCGCTCTCGTTGCTCTAATCGGCCCTCTTGGGTTCGGTGCTTCCTGGTGGACATACGGTCTTGGCCTCGCAACGTTCCTCGGTCTCTTCGTGCAGGACGCCATCACGCCGTCCGAGCCCGCCAAGCTGCAACCGGCGAACCCGACCGGGGTGGGCTTGGAGAAGACCGCCTAGATCCGGAACCCAACGCCGAAGAGGCGGGACACCAAGTGGTGTCCCGCCTCTTCGTTGTCGTGCGTGAGTCTTAACGAAGAAGGGCGAGGCCCGAAGACCTCGCCCTTCCCAGGTTGAACCCCGTGTCGGGATCAAGTCCCTCCACGACGTGGTTTGGACCCTTGAACCTGTAAGTCGCACAACCTATTGAGCTCATCTGCTCGCGAACAGAAGAAACAGGTGCACGGCGACTCTAACCTCATGCTAGCACACGATGTGGCTGCGTGCCAGCGTCTGGGGAAGATTTCGGGAATTTCGGGTCGAACTCCGAAAGCCCTCCGCTTGCGCACCCCTAGAGTATGGCTTGCGCACACCATGTAGTAGCCTTAGCGCATACCCCCTGAGGACATCCCCTCGCAGCTCATCGTAGTACCTGCGGGCCTCTTCGCGCGAAAGTTGATTCGATCATGGTTGGTGAAGCGGAGCGAGACCGCATCAAGCGGGCGTCGGTCGCGGTTCGACGTTCGTTTGTCGAGAAGGAGGGGGACGGGAAGTCTCCGCTTGGTTCTCTCCTCAGTTCGACGGCATCGTCGGGCGGGGGACGTGGTGGCCGACTGCGGGTGGCTCTCCTGATGACACTCCTCTGGGTTATCGCCTCGGGAGACTTCACCTCGATTCGAGTCAGCCGATACTGGTCAAGTGTTCTTGGAATGCCCGATCCGGATGGGCTTGGAGCTCGAGCAGTCCTCGACACCCTGCATGAACTCGAAGCGCGTGGTTTCGTCGGATTGGAGGAAACACGAAACGGTTCTTTGAAGATCACACTGCTCGAAGAGACCGGCTCTGGCCGGGCGTATACGTTCCCAGATCCCAAGACGACCAATCCCGTCCGTGAGTTTGCAGGAGAACGCAAAGACAGCTATTTTCGCATCCCTAGATCTCTCTGGGACTCCGGAATGATCCAGAACATGTCGGGACGTGCGTTGGCCATGTACCTCATCGTGTTGTCCCTCGCGGGTTACGACAACCGGCAGTTCTGGATCAACGCCACGCTCTTCAATGAACGGTACGGATTAGGCGAGACCACGCGGAAGCGGGGCATGAAGGAGTTGGTGGACCTGGGGGTGCTTGATGTTGCGTTCGTGTCTCGCTCGGCTCCCGGCGACGCCACGGGGCGGAGTTTCCGTCGAAACGTGTACGAGATCCACCCGGCCTTTTCCTTGCACTCTGAAAGAAAAGACGGAGCCTCTCTGGAACGAAAATACGCCGGACTCGCGGAGCAGAATTTCGAGGACCTCATTAAAAAATTGGGGCTTCACCCTCTACATCAGCCAAGCGCCGAACAGAAAAATTTGGCAACCGAGGGCGAGTGATCCGTAGACCAACAATGGTCACGAAAGAGGCACCGCGCGCAGGTGTTCCCGGGACTGGAAGAACTTTCAGATCGGTGCTGGACCACTGATGACAGGGAAAAGGAGCGGGGCACCGACTGGTGCCCCGCTCCTTTTCGTCGTCGCCTAGCTACCCCTGCCAGCTCTCGGGCGGCGCTGCCGGCACCGGCAACACGCGCTTGTCGCTGGCAGTCCAGAGGTGGCCGTGCTCAACGTCGCAGTTCCGGAACGGCCCCTTGTCGTGGAACAAGATCGCACGGTGTGCGTCCCAGTGGTGCAGCCACCAGTTCGACGTCGCGGCGGCGTCCTCTTCGTACTCGAGCACGACGTGGGACGCCCACAGAGCCTTGAGTCGAGCGATTGCTTCGGGGTGCTCCCACCAGGTCGGGCACCACTTGATTTTCGCGTCGGCGGTGAAGAACTCCACCCCCGCGAAATGCTCCTGCACCCACTCGGCGAACGTCACCTGCCACGGGACAATCGGCCCCTGCTCCTCTTCGACGTCCGCTGCGGCGAGAGCGTCGTAGTCGCTGTCCGCCTGATCCTGTGTCACATCGATCTCCCGAGCCTCGTTGTCGTCGGTCACTTCGCCACCCGCGCTTTCAGTGTTCTGTCTTCAAACCACGGCTTGGCCTTCATCATCACGGGCCGACCGTTCGCAGGGAAAAGCGCCATGTGCCATTTTGGTAGAGCTGCGAGCTGCGACGCCGTGAGGCTCGACTGGCGGCGGGTGTTGGTCGACATGGACAGCTGCCCGTCTCGACTCATCGAGGACCCATGAGTGATCTCGTCGTGCTCACCAGCCAGATTCGACAGCGACTTGAGGAAGTCGTCATCCTTCACCCCGGGCCCGACGACCGCGATGCGGGCGTTGGACCACATCGTGTCCCAGCCGTTCTTCCCGAACGCCTCGAGCGCCTGCGACCGGTTCTGGAAGTACGAGCTGATGATGATCCCGCGAGATCCCGCCACGGAGTACAGCGACGGCAGCTCGGGCCAGCGCACGATGTTCGCGCACTCGTCGAGCTCCATCACCAGCGGCACCGTCAGGCGCCCGCCGTTGCGGTTCGCCTCCTTCTCGGCCGCCTTGAACACGGCCCGCACGAGCGCGGTCAGGATCGCGCCGGCGGAACCGGTCTCCTGGGCCGCGAGCAGTACCAGCGTGTCCGTGCTCCCGACGAACTCGGCCGGGTCGAACCGGCGCACGTCCTTGTTCCCGGTCGTGTCCGTCCAAGCCAACAGCTCGTCGTACGCCAGCGCTGAGGCCATCCGGTGCGCGGTGGCGAACGTGGACGTCCTGGTGCGCTCGTGAGTCGCGAGGATGCCGCTCACGACCGCTGCGGGGCCGGTGAGGCCCGTGTCCGCCAGGAGGTTCGCGATCTCGTCGCCGTCTTGGTCGGAGAGCCACTGCCACACCGTCGCCAGCGGCAGCTTCGCGTGCGCGGCCGCGAGGAACGCACAGGCGAGCAGGTTCCGCCCAGACGAGTCGAACTGGGCATCTCCGCCGCGCTCGTCGCCGGTCTTCGTCGACGCCTCGAAGATCCCAGCCAGCTCCTGCGCCGACTGGTACGAGCTCACGGTGTCGAGCGGGTTGAAGACGAAGTCGGGGGCGGCGTCGGCATCGCGGTGGATGCCGTTCGGGTCGAACAGGTACATCGAGCCGAGGTGACCGCGAAGCGCGATCGCCTCCCGCACACCGTCGGGCTTGGTCGACGTGAGCACGAGCGCGCCGGGGGCGTCGGCTATGTGCCGCACGACGACGGCGCTCGTCTTGCCCTGCCGGTTACCGAACACGTAGACGCCGGTGTCCTCCCACCCCTGGTAGAGCCACTTCTTCGCGCCCAGGACGACACCGACCGCGAGCCCGAAGGACTCCGCGGCGAGGTTCGGGTGCAGCCGACGGGCTTCACCGCGGCGGGCCTTCTCCTGAAAGCTCTGCACCTCGCCCTTGGAGGCCAGGTGCTCGTTCGACACCGCGCCCCGCTTGTTCGCGGCGCGACGTGCGCGCCACGCCAGCAGCACCGTGAACAGCACAAAGACGAGGACGACGCCGACGATCGCGGCCGGCGTCGCAGCTGATGGCCACGGTGCCCCGCGCATGACCATGTCGCCGCCGAGCTGGAAGATGTTCCACGAGTAGTCGTGGCCGGTCGGGGTGATCGCCGCTCCGAGGTGCACCCCGAGGAACACGGCCCCGACGATCATCGCCAGCAGAACGCCGGTGAGGACCTTGGCCCTGGTGTCGGTCACGCGACGTTCTCCGTCGATGCGCCGACGTCCAGCACGCCCGGGTCGGCCAGCAGCTCGGGCAGGTCCGCCGGGTCTTCCTCACGGTTGTCGATCCACCAGCGGGCACGGTCGAGGGGGCGGGCCGCCTCGAGCACCTGCACCTGGAACTCCTCTTCGCTCATCTGCTCCGTCTCGACCAGCGCCGCGTACGCACCGCGGACCAGCTGCCCGCGCACGCGGAGCGCCCACGGGACCTGCTTGTCGCTGCCGACGAGGTCCATCGGGAGGCCGTCGCGCTCCGCCTCGACGCGCAACTCCTCGGCCTCGGCGGCGTGACGCTCGTCGCGCTCCTTCTCGCTCTCGCCCGAGCCGCCGTCCTTCCGAAAGCAGCGGCCGCACACGAGGTGTTCGCCGTACCAGGTCGCCGAGGCGGCTCGCTTGCCAGCGGGCTTGTCGGAGAGGTCTCGGTCCTCGGTGTGACCGCACGTGTACTTGACGGCCCAAATTTTCTTGATCGGCATGGGGATCTCCTTCGTTGCTAAATCGGCGGGGTGCTTAGTCGGTTGCGCCGGTGCGCGGGGCGCTGATCCTGTGCAGCAGGTTTCGCGCGAGACGGGCGTCGACCTCGTCGCCGGCGACGCGCTCAGCGGTGGCTTGGTCCACGCCGGCCATGAGCGCCATTTCCGACGGCATGATCCGGTTCTCGCCCAGCTGCTCGAGCAGGGCGTCGCGAGCCGCGCGCGTCTCCTGCTCGAGCCGCTTGGTCGCGCGGTAGGTGTCGTGAAGCCACTGCATGACGCCGCGTACTTCCTGGACGTCGAGGTCGACGTCCAGACCGTTCACGACGTAGCAGAGTGCGACCTCAGCCGTGGTCACAGCCGCGAGCTCGGCGCGGTGGCGCACGAGGGCGCGATCGAGCCACAGGTCGATGGTCACGACGTCGTGGTCCCTATTCGTGACAGTCCACTCGTCGCGCTCAAAGACGGCGGTCGACGTCGTGCCCTCAGCCACGTACGAGCACCGCCAGAAGTGCCAGGACGATCGTGACGCCGGCGACGCTGCCGATGACGGTAACGCTGCGCTGCGCAGTCACGCCGGCGAGGCGGAGGACACCCGTGGCGGCCAGGATCAGAAGCAGCACCGTGACAATGCCGCCGAAGACGGCAACGCCGCTGAGGAACGACGCCAGATCGTCGAGGAACGCCAGAGGCGGCCGCTCGGGTCGCGGGTTCGGGATAGCGAGCACGGTGCTCTCCTAGCTGCTGTTGCCGAGCTTCATCGGCTGGTTGCCGAATCCGTCGACCTGTAGGTGGAAGTGGTTGCAGCCGTCGGAGAACTCGGGCGTCTGCATCGGGAACGTCAGGCCCGCGGCCGCGCGGCACTGCGACTGCCCGAACCCGGACCCGTCGGCCATGAGCGGGTCGAGGATCTTGAGCAGCTTCATCGAGTTGGCGTCCGCGCCGGTGACCGGGACGCGCTCGAGGGAGTAGAAGTCGACCGCGTGGCCGCCGCCGTTGACGACGTGCATCGACGACGCCCCAGCCCCGGGTCGCTGCCCCGTGCATAGCCGGTTGATGTCTGAGATGCCGACCTGCTCGAACGTGTTCGTCGCGATCGTGATCACTTGCAGGATGCGGGTGTCGATCCCGCAGTTGGGAACGACCTGGCCCTCCGCGATCCACCGAATTTCGCGGAGGTGATCGGGTGAGAGCCCGGTGATCTTGCCCGCGTCGATCTTCTCCACGAGACCCTTGGCGAGGCCCTGCGCGTCGCCCGAGACCGACGTCGACGCGCACGCGGCGTCTCCGCCACCCGCGAGGGTCGTCACGACCTTCTCGGCGGCGTCGTAGAACCGCGTGTAGTGGTTCGGGTCGGCGTTGATCTGCACCCGGTGCGCCGCCTCCGCCGGAGCCAGGCCCTCCCAGTTGGGGACCTTCACCAGGCGGTTGTAGAAGAACGTGGCCGCCGTCGTCGGGTTCATCCGCTCCGCGAGGGTGCCCCACGTGTCGCGCTGCTGGAACAAACCACGGGAGTCGGGGCCGGCGAGGTCGCCGTACTCGATGTTCCGCAGGGTCGACTCGCCCATTGCCGTCATGACGGCGATGGTCTGCCCCTTGGCGTTCACCCCGAGGGCGGCGCCGGCGTTCATGATCGCCGCGGCGTTCACGAGCTGGTCCCCGGAGTACCCCTCGACCGCTTTGACCGACGCGGCCGAGGCGGTGTCGGCGGTGACTGCGGCGCAGGCGTTCTCGCCGGGCCCACCGCCACCGAGGATCAGAAACCCACTGAACAGCACGACGAGCACGAGGACCACCGCGGCCTGTGCTGCTCGCTTGCCCATGACCGGCCCCTACAGCGCGGCCGGGGCCGCGCCGCCGGCCATGCCCTCGTCGGTGTTCGTGACAGCCGTCTCCCACGCGGAGCGAACATGCCGCATGTGCGTGGCGGGGTTGGAGCCGTACTTGAACACGCAGTGCCCGGGGTCGAGGTTCATCAGCGTCTCGGCCGCGTCGGGGTTCAGCCCGAACGTGTCGGTCACCCAGCGGGCGTCCTCGGGCCGGTCCTGGCGGTAGGCGTACACGGTCTGGGCCTCCTGCACGACCGTGTATCCCTCGGACCCGACGGGGATGTCGGTGCCCTTGTGCATCACGAAGACGTTCGAGATCCCGAGGGAGCGGGAGAGCTTCTGGTTCGCCTTCACGAGCCGCGCGGAGGGGCCGGCGATCATGTGCCAGCCCTCTTCGTAGACCACGTTCGTGATCCAGCCGCGCTCCTTCATCAGCCGGCCGAGGAGCCACTGGTGGCCGATCGACATGATGGTCGGGATGGCCGGTCCGTCGCTGGGGAGCTGGGACACGTCGAACACGGTCAGCTTGTGCGCGAGGTCGACGTCCTTGCTGGTCTCCCCGTCGAAGACGTCGCCGTACGCGGTGAGGAGGTTCTTCAAGCCGAGCTGGATCGAGATCCCCGCCTGGTGGTACCGCTCCTTGGCCTCGGCGGAGTAGCCCAGATCAGTCGGCACGTGCCCCAGGTAGGGCAGCAGGTCCGCCATCGTGGAGGCGCGGTCGCCCTCCTTGTCCGCGAAGAGCCGTTGGAGCGCGAACTGGGTCGCGTTCTCCTCCCACTCGGTCGCGGGCTTGTCGTCGCGAGCGATACGCGCCACGGCGTTGACGAGCTGCATCTGACCGATCAGGCCACTGCCCTGCACGATCAGCGGATCGAGCAGGTTCAGCCGCGTGCCGCGGCCGTCGGGGGAGAACCGCAGCGGCTCCGCCCCGAGCTGCCGGGCGACGCCGGAGTATTCGCCCTCGTCGCCCTGGTCCTTCTTGTCGAACACGACGGCGCGGTGCTTCGCCAGCAGCAGCGGGCGGATCACACACACCGTCTTCACGAACGAGGACTTGCCCGACCCGACGGTCCCCAGCACGAGCACGTTCGGGCTCGTGAGCTTGCGGGGCGTCGCGTTGTACGCCGTGGGCGCGTCGTGGCTGATCATCGTCGACGAGAGGTTGTCGGTGCCGTTGACGACGCCCTCAACACCTGTCGGAGCGCCGATGATGCCGGTGTTCAGGATCTCCGCCTGCTTCGTCGTCGACGGCGCTCCCTGGATGCGCGGGCCGTACCAGCCGCGCGCGGCCGGCCCCGACGCCGTCCGGAGCTTGCCGCCGGGCAGCGAGTGCGGGGACAGCTCCTTGGCCTGCTCGGCCGGAGCGCCGTCCTCAGTCGCGCCGGTGATGACGGGCGCCAGCAGCTCCGGGGGCACGAACACCTTTAACAGCGGGACACCCGCGAGCGGGTGCCGGCGGGCCTTCGCGACCTCGGCCGCAGTGGGCTCGGGCGGCGCTCCCGCGGGAGCCTTGTTCTTCTTCTGGCGCCGGCCCTTGGTCGTGGTGTCGGTCATGAGATCGCTTCCTTGTCGCTGCGACCGGCGAGACGCGTCAGCGCCCGGCCTGCCACGGTGGGGGTGTCAGGGCGGAGCCCACGGCCGATAGGCCAGGTCGCTCCGGAGGCGGCGGACTGGAACGAGTCCTGCCAGTCCAGGCGCTCGATGCCCAGGCCCGTCGCGCAGGCCTCCTCGAGCTGCCTGGATGCTTTCGCGAGCTCGTCGCGGCTCGTGGCCGAGATCGTGATGTAGCCGACCCACTCGACGCCGTGGTGGTGCGACCCGGCGGCGAGGTCTGCCTTCCGGCGCTCGGCGGCACCGAGACTCATCTGCGTCTCGTCGTTGATCAGTCGCCCCTTCTGCTGCGCGGCGTAAATCGCGGAGCCGTCGCTGACGGCGTCCTTCCGCGCTTTCGCTTTCGCCTGCCCGGCCGGGATGAGGTGCAAGTGGAACGCGATGGTCCGGACGACCCGCAGCTCGTGCCCGATCAGCAGGTCGAGCAGCCACAGCGGCGTCCGCCCCGCCACGGCCAGGTTCTCGGCGTGGATCGCGGCGGTGCGGTGCCACCACTGGACAGCGGGGGCGTTCTCGATCGGGTCGTTGGGGCCGAGGAAGGTCGGGTCGATGCCGTCGACGACGTGCGCGCTGAACTCGTCGTGCGAGGGCAGCCCGAACCGGCCCGGGCTCACCTTCCTGGTGAGGTCGATGGGCAGGTGCGGGTTCTGCTGGTGCAGCATCAACGCGGCCGTTTGCTTCGCCGTCAGCGGTGCGACGTCACCCTCGCGGGCGTCTCGCAGGCCACGGACCGTCGCACTGATCTCGTCCGCCATCAGCGACCGCCACGCGTCGCGCCCCTTACCGAACTTCGACGCCGCATCGGTGAACTGCTGCGTAATCGGCCAGGACACCACGACGTAGTGCCGCTGCACCATCGAGCCGGCGCTAGCGAGCCGGATCACCTCGTCGTAGGACCGTGTCTGCTCCATGAACGTTGCACGCTCCTGGTCCGTCCAGCTCCGGTCGGGGCTTTCCCGCTCGAGGCGGTCCGCCACCCAGAGCTGCTGACGCGCGGAGTCGGGCGGCAACACGCGCGTCATCGGCTGGATGTCGCTGATCAGCGACGACGGAGCGGCCCGCCGCGCCAGGAACCGCCCCCAGCCCGAGGACGCCCGTAGGAGCGCTTCGGCGGTCTCCATGCCCCTGAGCTGTCCTGAGACGCTGAACGCCACGGAGAGGTAGTCCTGCTCGCCCACGGGCGCGTGCCAGGCGATACCGGGGACGTTCGCTCCGTACTGCAGCCATCCCATGCCATCGGCGCCGTCGGGGTTGGCCCGCATCTGCCGTTTCCGGAGAGCTGCCTCGCTTTGGTCGGCCTTGGACTCGCTGCGGCCCAGCTCGTCGAGCTCATCCCACGCCTCGTCGTCGTAGGGCGTGAACACGTCGGTCCCAAGCCGCTGCCGCGCCTTCCACCGGGACCGCTTCTGCCGGCGCTGGATCAGCGACCCGCGGTGGGTCTTCATCGTGAGCAGGAACGTCAGCCCGCCCGCGAGGACGGCGACGATCAGCACCCACGCCTGCTGGACGACGATCATCCCCACCATGCCGGAAACGACGATGATCGCCAGCGCGATCGATCGCCCCTTGGAGGCGGTGCCACCGAAGAAACCCCGGTGTCCACCCTCGCCGCCGAGGTAGCGCACCGTCGATGGCGCCTGCTTCACGTCACTCATGCGTGGAGTCCTTTCCGTAGTGCTCGTCGTTGTCCTGAACCGGGCTGACGGCCGTCTGTCCGACGGCGTCGTTGGTCCGCTTACTGACGTCGGCTGCCTTCGCCGCACCGGCGGCCAGGAGCGTCGGGATACCGACCACAGCGCCGGCTCCGGTCGACGACTCGGCCGCTCCCGCAGCCGCCAGGCCCTCGGCCGCACCGACACCCGCTCCGGCGCCCGCCCCGGCTGTAGCAGTAGCGCCCGTGCTGGCCGTCGCCAGGGACCCTTCCTCGGTGGCCGTGGCCGCGCCCTTCGTCACCGACGTCACGGACGACGTCGGTTCGTCTGCCTCAGGGCTTGTCGTGGTGCTCGACGGTGTGCTCGAAGGCGTGGACGTACCCCCGTCACCCGAGTTGTCCCCGCCGCCTCCGGAGTTGTCGGTGTTGCTATTGGCCTGCTGGCTCACGCGCGAGTCCGCCTGCTGCATCGAGGGCGCGCCGAGCGTCGGTCCCGCGGCAGCGGAGCCCATGCCGCCCGTTGGAATCACGGGCGCGAACTTCGTCAGCAGCAGCGGCGACAGCCCTGCCATGAGCAGCGCGAGTAGAGACACCACGAGGTTGACGGTGCGCTGCAGGGACGGGGTCTCGGAGAACACGGTGAGGTTCGCCCCGACCATGAAGTACGCCACCGCCAGCAGGAAGAACAGCAGCGGGTGCGACGCGAGGATGCCGAACCACAGGTACGCGATCTTCGTCCCGAACTTGCGCTTAGTGGGATCGATGATCCACACCAGCCCCAGCGGGAACAAGATGCCCGTGAAGTAGAGGGTGATGAGCTGCACGATGAGGATCAGCACCACCACGAGGAGGCCGATCAGCATCAGGAACAGCAGGATCACGCCGATGACCGCTCCGCCGGCGAGCCCTGCGCCGTTGTCGTCTTCACTGAGCATCGTCGTGAACTGGTCGACGATCTGCCCGGAGTTTGAGTCGAGTCCCCAGGCAATCAGGGAGTCGGTCAGCGCCCCAAAGAACTGGACGAGGACCGCTCCGACGGCGGGACCGAAGGCTGCTCCGATGAGGAACAGGGGCGCGTAAAGCCCCAGGGCCTCGGCGGTGTCACGGCCCGACTGCTGGCCGCGTGCAGTGCGCACCAGCTGCGGGATGATCAGCGCGACCATGACGAAGACCGCCAGGCCGAAGCTGATCGCGTATGACCGCAGGAACCAGTCCGTCGTGAGGTCCGGCAGCGTCGCTTTCGTGATCGCCGGCATGACCGTTTCCGACAGCCCACGTGCGGCGTCCTGCAACATGTTGAACGTGTTCCCGGCCGGGTCGGTCCAGAAGTTGGCGGCGTCTCCGACGGACTGCGCGACACCGGTAGCGGTGTCGACGAGGTCCCCGCCTGCCTCGAACGCAAGGCAGCCGATGGGTGCGACGTCACATACCGGGCTGTCGGGGTCCACTAGCAGCCCCCCGTGAAGCGGTTCCCGCCGGCGGCGAGCATGTCCTGGTCGACGTTCACGCCGGACTCGATGTGCCAGGCGTCGTCTTCCCAAGCCATGACGTAGCCACCGACGCCAACGAGAGTCGGGCTCAGCGCTCCATCGACGACGTACCCAGCAGCGAACTCGACGAGGACGTGGTCGGCGGTTGATCCTTCACGAACCCGCCACAGCCCGTTCGTGGTCGACATGTGGAACGGCGTCCCCGCGTCGACGACACCTTGCGTCGGGTTGTTGCCGGCCTTTTCGAGGTCGGCCGCCAAGTTCTTGAAGGACTGGGGGGCCGTTTCTGACATGATCTGGCCGCTGACCTCAGTCGCGTCTGCCTCGTCCGCGAACGGGTACTGCCAGAGGAACCGGTAGAACGTCGTGGCGACCTCGACGGCTCCGTAGGTCGTGTGCTTGGCCTCGTCCTGCGCGGCGAGCACCATGTCGGCGTCGCGGTCCGGTCCCCCAAGGCATCCCGTGGGAGGTACGTCGTCCTCGTTGTCGCCGGCTCCCGAGCTGCCTCCGGTGGGCGCGGCCGTCGGTGCCGCCGACGCGGAGGCCGATGTCGTGGGAGCGGCGACCGGCTCATCGTCCGGGCGAGTGACCCCGATGGCCACTCCCCCGGCGATCGCGACGACAGCGACGCCGCCGCCGATGACGTAGGGCCAGCGGCTGCGTCCTGTTGCGGTGTGCATGCGCATGTGCGCCTCCTAGGGAGTGAGAGAGAGGGCTTAGCCGGCGAAGGTCAGGACGGCGCCGACGATGAGCGCCAAGGCCGCCAGAAAGCCGATGGAGATGACGGCCATCAGGGCCTTCCTCCGGCCAACAGCGTGCTGCTGCGGGTTGGGGTTGACGTCGCCTGAGGCGCCGGCCATGGCGACGACGCCGACGATCAGGTAGACGATCGCGATCAGGATCGCGATGCCCCAGACAGCGGCGATCAACTTCTGCCAGAGGGCGGTGAACTCGGTTCCGCCGAAGGAGAAGTCGGGGATGATGCCGTTCAGTGGGTTCTGAATCGCAAGTGGCATGCGGGCGGCGGTGGCGAGAAGGATGTCGTTCATGGGGTGGCCTTTCAGTCGTTCGAGACGTTGTCTTGGAGGGTGCGGACGACCGCGGCCGCCGCGGCGACGAACGCCTTGCGGGTCGGGGTCTGGAGCTTGCCGAGACTGATCTCGCCGCGCTCGGCGATGTGTGCGTCGTAGGGGATGTCGAGCAGTGTCGTCACGCCCGCGTCGCGCAGGAGCCGTTCGACCTCGTCCGCCACGGCGGGCGTCTCGGGGCGGCCGTCGTGCAGGCGCAGCACCACGGCGCTGTCAGCGAGCCGGCGCGGCGTTCCCCCGGAGTCGCGGAGCTGACGAAGCAGCTCGAGCGCGTCAATCACGGCGTCGCCGGCGTTCGTGACCGGGATCACGAGGACGTCCGTCACCGACACGGCCCCCTGGAACGCCTCAGCGCGGTAGACGTTGCCGGAGTCCATGACACGGATGCTGTAGAACTCGTCGACGACCCGCGAGACGTTGACGACGTCCTCGCCGGTCAGGCGAGGCCGCTCGGGTGCGGAGCCGATGACGTCGGCGAAGGAGGTCTGCGGGGCGGTGTAGCCCTTGAGCTGCCCGGCCGTCTTGACCTGGTCGATGTCTCGAACCAGCTCCCCCATGCCGAGGCGCGGGGTGCCCTCGGCGCGGAGCCGGAGCGCGCCTGAGTCGTCGGCTGCGTCGAGAACGGCGACCGAGCCGCCCTTGATCGAGGCCATAGCTCCCGACAGGAGCAGCGACACGGGGGTCTTACCCACGCCGCCCTTGCGGTTCGCCACGAGAACCGAGACGGCACGGGTCCAGACCGCCCGCCGCACCTCCTCCTCGAACCGTGCCTGACGCTGCGCGTGCTCGACGCGCTTGACCTCCTCCGGGCTCGGTCCGCTCGACAGACCGAGCTTGGCGAGGAACCCTTGCCAACCCGTCGCGGGCTTAGCCGCCGGAGCTTCGGCCGGAATGGTGGGGGCACCGCCGAACAGGATCGAGGCCGAATCCGACCGGACCGGCGCCTGCTCCGCTGCCCGCGGCATCGGCGGCGTCTCAGGGGCCTCAGTGGCAGGTGCGGGTGCCGCGGTCACGGTGACCTTGCCAGGCATGGGCGGGAGAACGGGCAGACCGTCCTCCGTCGCGGCCGCCTGCCGACGTTGGGGCGGCGCGCCGATGGTGTCTTCCTCGACGTACTGGCTCGCACGCGCAGCACCGCCAAACACTCCGGCAGGCTCGCTGGGGTTCGTCTCAGTCACTTGTTGCCCTCTCCTCGGATTTCGCTTCCTGGCAGACCATCTGATGCACCTAGTTACTACGGCACCGTAGACCGATTATTTGCATCAGTGTATGCCACCCGGAAGGGGGTAAAGAAAGGGGGGCTGCTAGGCGGCCTAGGGTTGAATATCTCCATGGACCAGGGCTCAACGCATGGCCGTTGACGCCCGCGATTTCAGACAGTGGGCCGCAACGGTGGGACTCCCGCCCGCCGTGGCCACACTTGCCCGGGCGCTAGGCGTTTCTCGCGCCACCTTGCAGGCTCAATTCGTCCGCGGACGCGTCGCCGAGCAGACCGTCGTCAGTGCCGCGCGCACCGCCAACACCAGCCCTGTTCAGGCGCTCTCGTTCTTCCCTGCCTATGAAGGACTCGCGGATCGCGTGACCCAGCCGACCCATGCGGAGGTACTGAGCCAGACGACGTACGTCGACGCCTCGATCGAAGTCGTCGAAAGACTGTCCGGCCCCTTGGCAGGTGTTCGGGATCGCTACGCCGAGCCCGCTCTGCCGACCATCGACGGTGTGCGCTCCTGGTTCAACGCCGTCGACGACGGGGACCTCCGGCGCCGGGTTTCCGAGGCCGCCGGCATCGTGCCGCAAAGCTTGTCGGCGTCCCTCACCGACAACAAGCTGCGCCCCTCGATCGCGATCCTCACCGCCGACCTCGCCGGCGTCTCGGCCACCAGCGGCCTCGTCGTCACCGGACTTATCACCCCGGAGGAAGGTGGCTGGCCTGCACAGGCCCGCAAGGTGGCCCTGGCGGCGCTCAGTGAGCTCGATCTAATCGAGCACCTGAACCAGCGCACACGGCACGCCTCCCGAGTCGTCACCCGTGCGCTCGAGGACCAGGCGAGGGTGCAGAAGTTCAGGGATACGCTCGGCTGATGACCACCGCCACAGCCGTCGTTCTGCTCGTCGCGGCCATCCTCACAGCCCTGCGCGTGCCCGCGTTCACCAAGGGCCGCGGGCGCCCCCTTGTCCTCTCTGGCCTGCTCGTAATCGTCGCGTTCGTCATGATCACCCCGCCCGTCTACAACGCCCTCGACGCCATCATCCCCGGAGAGAACCTGCCCGACCCGGCCTCCAAGATCATCTTGTTCGTCGCAGTCGTCTTACTCGGCGATCAGCTCGCCAAGGGGCTCGACAGCCCCCGACTTCTCCGCTTCATCTCGGGCCTGCCGGGCCGTATCGTCTTCGCCGCGACCTCGGCGCTGCTCCTCGTGCTCTTTGTCGCAGCCGACGTCCAGACCTCCTCGCCGCAGCTAGAGATCGCCGTAGACGAGCCCGTGGTCGCCTGGTACACCGCCGTGACGCTCATGTACCTCAGCTACCTGTCCGTGCTCCTGCTCGTGGCGGTCCTTCACTCGATCGGTCACACCCAGTTCGGCGACGGCCGCGAGCAGCTGCGCGCCGCGCGCATCGACACACGCGGCCGCGTACTGATGGCCATCGGTTTCGCCCTTGTGCCAGTCCGCCTCGTTCTGACCCCCGTGACCCTCGCCTCCCCCGACACCTACCAGGCGGCTCAGTTCGTGCCCCTCGGGACGCTGGCCTTCGTCACCGTCGGCCTCGCGTTCATCCGCGTTGCGCGTCGCGTGGCGCGACGGACCAACGGCGTCATCAGCTTCGTCGAGATGCTCAGCCGCAACAGTGCCCGCACCGAGGACCCCTGGCGCGACTAGATCAGTCCGCGTGTCGGCACGACTTAAGCCGAGGCCTAGGGTTAAGTGGTCGGTATGGCAGATTATCGACGTGCGCGCGGGAACCTGGTTGACCCAGCCGTGCTTGGGTTCGAAGTCGAGCGCGAACGCCGCGAACGCTTCAAGACCATCGCCTCGAGCTCCAAGCTCTCTGCAGCCGTCCTCTTCGAGCTGGTCGTCGACCACCTCGAGACGGAGCTGACGGAGGACGGCGTGCCCACGTGGCTGCCCAAGACGACCCGTGACGGGGAGCTGCCTATCGACGCGGCTTAACGAGAAAGGCCCCCGCTCAGCGGGGGCCTAAAGCTCTGGCTCGAACCTGCTCAAGTTTGGCGACTATCAGGTTTCGAGCTACGTGAAGAAGATCCGGCTTGGCGGCCGGCGCTTCGTCGTACCTACCGGTGAACCGGAAGGAATGAAGCCATAGTAGCTCCCGTTTCTGCGCTGACGCATCCCAAAAATGGGGTGAAGTCTGATGCATTTGACGCACCTGGACGATCGTCAGCCGATCTGCGTCGGTCCACAGGCGTGTCCCCGCAAGCGAGGACACCCCCACGCGCCGCACAGAGCCCGCTCCGGCGCCGGCGCCTGCCCTTCCCCCAGCCCTCCCGACGAGGCGCGTCATGGCTCCTATCCGCCCCCGAAACCGACTACGCCGACGTCCGCTCCCCCACGTCCCCAGACGCGTGGATAGCCGCCGTCACGACCGCCCTGGCCACGCCCACAGGCGAGGCCTACCGGCGCCGCATCTCGATCAAGCGCGACACCTTCCTCGCCTTCGCCCGCGCCGAAGCCAGCACCGCGAACCGCCGCACCGGCCGCAACATCGCCACCTCCCACGACACCCTCGCCCGCCTGGTCGGCATGAGCAAGATCACCGCCCGCCGAGCACGCGCCCTCATGGAGGCCCTGGGCTGCCTCGTGACCATCCGCACCGGCCGCTACCTCTTCCACCTCGAGCGCCTGGAAGCCGCCGCCCTCCACGGCGGCAAGCAACTCCGCGCCGCATCCCTCCGCGCACTCAACATGCCCGTGATCGTAGGTTTTGCTCAAAATGAGCACCTAGCTACTGCTTCTCGCCTCCATCCATCTACCCACCCTCTTAACTCCTACCCAAGGCGCGGCAAGCCGCACTCGGAGGCCGCTTCGCGGCCACAGCATCGACGAAAACAAGCAAAATTCACCCCCGGCGCGGACCAACCCCGTTCCCTAACGCTGCAACGCCTCGCCGCTCGCCTCGTCCAGGGCCTCCCCTGGCTCCCCGACTCCCTCTCGACGCTCCGCGTGCAGCGCATCATCTACCGCTCCGGCTTCGACGCCGACCGGTACACCTACGGCGACCTCATCCGACTCTGGGCCGTCATCGACGGCGAGCTTGACCAGACCCCCAAGGACGCCGGCACCGTCAACGACCCCGAGGCGTACCTGGTCGTCCGCATGAAACTCGCCGTCAACTACGTACGCTGGCACGGGCCCTCCGCCTGACGACGGTTCCTTAGGCGACCTCGACGACGCTGACTAACCCCGATGGATGCTCGGGCGCGCCGTGCAGGTCTAAGGAAGGCGCCTGCATGCCGCCGAGCTCGCGCAGGTCGGCCGCCTGCTCGTAGCAGAACACCAAGGCCTCGTTAACCGTCGTCGTACTCCCCGGGCACAGCAGGCTCGAGAGCGAGGCCACGCGACTGTAGACATCGACCCGCTCAACGGACGCAGATCCTCGGACCGTTGGATTACATCTGAGCTTCATGCAGGTGATTGTGGTTGTTTCCCGCTGGCTTGTAAGAAAGAAAGCAGCTAAGACAGCAGGTAAGCATGCATGCCAGCCTTCTTTCTGTCTTGCTTTCTGTCAATCAGTCAGGCATGCTTGAGGTCATGCAAACGGTCATGGTTTACAGCGAGTCCGGCGGCGTGTCTAAGACCACAACAGCCGTGTCGATCGCGACGATCGCCGCCCAGGAAGGCTTGCGCACTGTCCTCGTTGATCTCGACCCTCGAGCTGCCTCGACGAAGTGGCTCGATGTGGAACCCTCAGCCGACGGTCTCCATGTCGGCGCGATCCTTGGCGACGACGACCCTGTGGGGTGGGCCGATGACCTGGCCATCGCGACAACTTGGTCCGCTAACCTCCGTGTTGTCCCCTCGGCGCGCAGTGTCTCCAACCGGGAAGCGGACCGCGCCGATCACGCCGAGCTGCGCTTGCGGACGTCTCTGGAGGGCATCGCTGCTGACCTCGTCGTCATCGACTGCCCGAATCGGCAAGGTGGGCCCTTGACCCTGTCCGCTCTCAACGCGGCCGACACTGTCGTCTACGCCGCAACGGCCAGCAGCGACGGTGTCGACGGCGTCGCCGGTGCTCGGCGCACCGTGCAGCAGTTCCGGCACAGCCGTGAGCGCATCAACGCTCCCGTGAGCCTGCAAGAGGCCGGCATCGTCATCGGTGGTGTGCGCGAGACGATCATGTCCAGGCCCGCCGTGGCCAGCATCGATGAACTGCGTGAGACCGGCATGCTCCTCGTTCCCCTGGTGCCCGAGCGGGCGATCGTGCAAGAGGTGCGGCTCACGGGGGAGTGGTACGGCAACTATCGAAAGGGCGCGCCCGTCTTGGACGCGTACAAGGCAATCGTGGACCAGGTGATTCGATGAGTGACCAGCAGCAGGACCGACCCACCGATCTCCGGGCCCGGCGCCGACCCCAGCCCGCACCTGACGAGCGGGTCGACCCCGTTGACTACCGACAGGTACCTCCAGCGGGCCTGGAAACAGCACAGCCGAACGTTCCAATCCGTCCGCCAGCTTCCTCAGCCGGGCCTGCGACAGAACCTCGCCGCGGACGGCCACGCCGAGAGGTAACAATTCCATTCAGCACCAGGCTCGCTCCTGACGTCCTCGAACTTATCGATAAGGCCGTCGAATCCGGTGACAGAGGAAGTACGATCCGCAGCGTCATTGAAGACGCTATACGGGCCCAGCACTCACATCGTCGATAGTTTTCTCGCCAAATTGCCGGGGATCTTCACCTTCGTAGACGTCGACATTTCTGTGACATACCCCGATCGTTGGCACCGTTAAGTGGATGCCCGCGCTGCGGTCCAGGCAGGCCGTCGCGTCCTCGTCGTCGACCTCGACCTCGACCCCCAGGGCAACCTCACCAGCTCGATCGCCGCCGAGACCGTTGACGAGGACCAGGCGGGACTCGCGGACGCCCTCAGCTCCAGAGCCCCCGAGACGCTGCGCGACGTTATCGTGCCCGGCCTCTGGCCCGGCCTTGACGTCGTGCCGACCGCAGGCGTCACACTCGGCGCGGTCCGCGACGAGCTCGTGATCGCCGGGGCCGGGCGCGAGAGCCGCCTGCGCGAGGCCCTGCGGGCCGTCTCCGGCGACTACGACCTGATCCTGATCGACTGCGCCCCGAGCCTCGACCAGCTCACCAGCAACGGCCTGACGGCTGCCGAGGGCGTCGTTGTCGTCACCCACTCGAAGCTGTGGAGCGCCAACGGCCTGAGCCAGCTCCTGACGAGCATCGACAGCGTGCGCGACTACTACAACCCCGGACTGCACGTCGCGGGCATCCTCATCAACCAGCACGAGGAGAACACCGTCAGCGGCCGCGCATGGGTCGACGACCTCTCCGAGGCCGCCGCCTCCCGCGGCCTGCCGATTCTCACCCCGCCGATCCCCAAGCGCGTCGTGATCGCGGATGCTGTCGAGGCCTCCCGCGGCTTCGACGAGTGGGGGAGCGCCGAAGCGACCGCCCTCGCGGGCGTCTACGCCGACCACCTCGCCACCCTCGAAGGAGCACGCGCATGAGCGCCCGACCCGAACGCCGCCGATCCAGCCTCAGTGGCACGAGCCCGATCGCGCCGCCCCCCGCGGCCGAGCCGGCCCCGGCCCCGGCGACACCGGCCCCCGCCACCGCGCCGGCGCCGGCCGCTGCGCCGGCCGTCGACGAGGCTCCGGCCGCGGCAGCCAAGCCGCGCAGCAAGTACCCGCCGAAGGTGTCGTTCTACCAAGAGCGCGAGGACACCGATCGCATCCGCGGCGCGATCATGCACACCATCCCCTACGAGGGCACCCGCACCCTGTCTCAGTTCCTCTCGGGAGCTGCGATGAAGGAGGTCGAGCGCCTGGAAGCCAAGTACAACGACGGCAAGCCGTTCCCGAGAGTCGGGGCACGAGAACTGCCTCAGGGTCGACCGATGGGGGAGTGACATGCCGACCCCACGCGAATCATTCGAACCCGTGCTGCTCGACCTCGACGCCGACACCTACCTGATCTTGGTGACCGCCCTCGACGACTATACCGCCGAGCAGGACCATCAGGCCCAAGCGTGAGGACGAGTGCGTGCGCTACAACAAGCTGTCCGACTTAGAGAGTGAGGCCGAGAAGTACCGTATTCAGGCCCACCGAGCGCGTGTCAACCGTGACAATATTGAGCAGCAGATGGACGCCAACGCTGCGGCACGGAAGGACACCGGAGCCTAACGGCTACCGCGGCCCGCATCGACATCGGCGGGCAGCCCAAAAAAACGTTGGCAACGAGGCACAAAAAAGTCCCCCCCTGCATCAGATGCAGAGGGGGACTCACCAGGTCGTCAGCCTTCAAAGGACCTAAGAAAGCTGACGAGTCGTCATCAGACGACAGCTTTATGTTACTCGGTGGCGGCGGTGATGGTGGCGGTGCCGACGAGCATCTCGTCCTGGACCTGGTCGGTGCCGAAGGTCTCGTTCAGGAGCGCGGCGGCGTCGGGGCTGATGTGGACGGTGGTGCCGGTGA
>Ga0265798_10003058_pt1 | contig 24101 bp, 22 predicted proteins | sample P3T30metagenome_FD_192430 | JGI IMG/M metagenome (GOLD analysis project Ga0265798, IMG submission 192430) | Plant litter microbial communities from East Loma Ridge, Irvine, California - P3 T30 | ecosystem: Environmental > Terrestrial > Plant litter > Unclassified | place: USA: California...
CTGGTGAAGGTCTGCATGTCGAAGTTCACGCTGATGTCGCGGCCATTCATGATCTCGACCACGATGTCGCTGGTGTCCGGCACCACGATCGGGCGGTTCGACAGCGCATGCGGCGCGATCGGCACCAGCACGATGCCGGCCAGGGTCGGATGCAGCAGCGGACCGCCGGCCGACAACGCGTACGCGGTCGAACCGGTGGGCGTGGACACGATCAGGCCGTCCGAGCGCTGGTTGTACATGAAGGCGCCGTCCACCGTGACCTTCAGCTCGGCCATACCGGCGCCGGAGCCGCGCGCCACCACCACGTCGTTCACGGCCACCGAGCAGTGGATCTCCTTGCCGTCGCGGACCACGCGCGCTTCCAGCAGGGTGCGTTCCTCGGCGCGCGCCTTGCCGCTGAGGATCTCGGCCAGCACCGGCAGCATGCGGTCGATCGGGATGTCGGTCATGAAGCCCAGGCGGCCCTGGTTGATGCCGATGAGCGGGACGTGGTAGCGGGCCAGCTGGCGCGCCACGCCCAGCATGGTGCCGTCGCCGCCGACCACGATCGCGGTGCCGGCCTGCTCGCCGATCTCGTCCATCGTCATCGCGTCCACGTCGGTGACCTTGACGTGGCCGGCGGTCTCGGATTCCAGCACAGGCCGGTAGCCGGCGCCGCGCAAAAAGTCGACGATGGCCTGCACCGGCTCGTCGATGCCGGCAGTGTTGTGCCGCACGACCAGCGCGATGGTTTTTTGCCTTTCCGGCGTAGCGGGCGTAGCGGACATAGGGAAATCTCGGCGGTAATGAAAAACGACACAGGGAGAGTAACCGATTCTCCCGGCTTCTGCCATGCGCCGCTCAGCAATTACTGTACAAACGCACAGTATATTTGGGCGGCGCAGATCCGGCAAGATTCAAGGGAACTTAATGGGACACCCCGACTCCGACCGTGGCCGAGATGGCAATCACCAGCGTCAGCAGGTGCAGGAACATCAGCACGATCCATCTTAGCGCGGTCAGCTTGCGCGAGCCGCCGTACACGCGGCGCATTGCAGTCGGCAGATAGAACACCAGCCACAAGCCCAGCAGCTTGCCGACCAGGGGCACGCCATCCGGGATCAGGATGAGCAGCGTCAGCATCAGGAAAGCAAAGGCGTTGGTGTGCAGCGCGAACAGCAGGTGCTCGCCGTAGCGCTTGCCCGTGCCCAGGTAGAGGATCTTCAGGTACAGGGCGAACAGCGGCATCATCGCGAACACGGCGTAGGGCGCGGAGCCGAAGAAGACCTTCTTGAGCTTGGCGCCATCGTCGTCGGTGGCTTCATTGGCGATTTTTTCGATCATGCTCACGAAGCCTGAATCGTCCTTCTCGAGATCCTTCTTGATGTCGTGCGTGACATCCTTCAGCACCGCATCCTTCAGTGTTTCGTCCTTGCGCAGCTCGGCGCTGGCGTCCGCCGCGGCTGGCGGATCGTCGCTTTCGTTGTCGTCGGGTTGGGCGGCCGCGGCTTCAGCCGGGTGCGCGGCAGCGGCCTTCTGCTTGTCCTGCTTGTCGACCACAACCACCGGCACGCCCTTCAGTTTGACGTCACCGATATGGTGGTCTTCGCCCATGAACTTGAAGACCGCAAAGAAGATCAGACTGAAGGTCAGGTAGACGCGCAGCGGTTCGATGTAGCGCACGCGGCGGCCCTGCAGGTATTCGAGGCTCAGCTGGCCGGGCTTGAGCAGCAGCAGCTTCATGGTCTGCAGCAGCTTGCCTTCCAGCGCCACGTAATGGCCGATGAATTCGTGCAGGAATTCACGCGTGCTGGGCGGGTGCAGTACCGTCTCCTGGCCGCACTGGTGGCAGAAATTCCCGGACACGCTGGCGCCGCAATTCGGGCAGTCGGTGGCGGCATGGTGGAGGTCGACTTCAGAGTTCACGGTAGTCCCTGGTAAACGGCACACAAAACGACATGTTAAGCATTTAATTGCAAAAAAGCATCATTATGTTGTATTCAATTGCGCGACCCGCTTTCAGGCTGCGCGTTAGGCTTTAAGCAATTTGAGCATGTCACAGGAGAACGTCATGGTAGAAGAAGCCAAGGACCGGGTCGTCAACACCGACCGCAAGATCGAAGAGCAGGACTACAAGCGCGAGCCGCACGAGCGCGACGAATCGCCGGACGGCCAGAGCATCAAGCCGCGCGGCATCATCGCGCAGGCCGCCGCCGACCTCGAGCAAGGCCTGGTCGACACCGAAAACTACGAAGGCCGCGGCACCCCGGGCATCGAGCAGGCGGTCGAGGCGAAACCGGACGCCACCGGCCAGGCCACGCCGCTGCCGGACCGTCACCGCGACATGCGCGACCACGATTCCGTTGTCCCGGTGGACGACGGCAAGAATCGATGAATGCACGCACCCTGGCCGCAGCCCTGCTGGGTGCTGCGAGCCTCGGCGCGTGTGCCCAGCAGGCAGTTTCGCAGGTGGCGCCCGGCGGCTATGCGCCCGGCTTCGGCCCGAATCCGAGCCTGCCTGCCCCCGAACATTCCCTGATCCCAACCGTCCACATCGCCAAGGCCGAGGGCTGGCCGCAGGGCGCGCGTCCGACCCCGGCCGCCGGGCTGGCGGTGACGGCCTACGCCAGCGGCCTCGATCATCCGCGCTGGCTCTACGTGTTGCCGAATGGCGACGTGCTGGTGGCCGAGAGCAACAAGCCCGGCAACGCGCCGAAGGAATCGGGCGTGAAGGCCAAGGTGCAGGGCCTGGTCATGAAACGCGCCGGCGCCGGCGTCGAATCGCCCAACAGGATCATCCTGCTGCGCGGCCTGAAGGCGGATGGCTCGGCCGAAACCCGGACGGTGTTTGCGGAGAACCTGAATTCGCCCTTCGGCATGACTCTCGTCGGCAATGACCTGTACGTCGCCAACGCCGATGCGCTGTGGCGCTTCCCGTACAAGACCGGGGAGACCAGGCTGACCGGAAAAGGCACGAAGGTGATGGACCTGCCGGCCGGGCTCAACCACCACTGGACCAAGAACGTGGCCGCGTCGCCGGACGGCAAGAAGCTCTACGTGACCGTCGGTTCGAACAGCAACGTCGCCGAGCGGGGCATGGCCGCCGAACAGGGCCGCGCCGCGATCTGGGAATACGACATCGCCAGCGGCAAGAGCCGCGTCTATGCTTCCGGCCTGCGCAACCCGAACGGCCTGGCCTTCCAGCCGCAAAGCAAGCTGCTGTGGACCGCCGTCAACGAGCGTGACGAGCTGGGCAACGACCTGGTGCCGGACTACATCACGTCAGTGAAGGACGGCGGCTTCTACGGCTGGCCCTACAGCTACTATGGCCAGCACGTCGATACGCGCGTCAAGCCGCCGCGGCCGGACATGGTCGCCAAGGCGATCGTGCCCGACTATGCGCTGGGCGCGCACACGGCCTCGCTGGGCCTGGCGTTCTACGATGCGAACCTGCTCCCGCAATTCAGGAACGGCGCGCTGGTCGGCCAGCACGGCTCGTGGAACCGCAAGCCCTATTCCGGCTACAAGCTGATCTTCGTGCCCTTCGCCGACGGCAAGCCGAGCGGCCCGCCGCAGGACGTCCTGACCGGCTTCGTCAGCAAGGACGAGAAGGCATATGGCCGCCCCGTTGGCGTCGCGGTCGACAGGCAGGGCGCGATTTTGCTGGCGGACGACGTCGGCAACGCAGTGTGGCGGATTACCCCCGCCGCATCATCCAAATGAGCACCCAAATGAGCATAAGGAGATACTCAAATGATCAAACGTAAGGGAAGCGCCGTCTGGACCGGCGGCCTGAAGGATGGCAAGGGCACGGTCTCGACCCAGAGCGGGGTACTGAACCAGAACCAGTACGGCTTCAACACGCGCTTCGAAGATGGCGCCGGCACCAATCCGGAAGAACTGCTGGCCGCGGCCCACGCCGGCTGCTTCACGATGGCCCTGTCGGCCCAGCTGGGCGAGGCCGGCATGACCGCGCAAAAGCTCGAAACCACGGCCACCGTCTCGCTCGACAAGGCCGATGGCGGCTTCGCGATCCCGGCCGTTCACCTGGACCTGGTCGCCACCATTCCGGGCGCCGACGAGCAGGCTTTCCAGGAAGCGGCGCGCAAGGCCAAGGAAGGCTGCCCGGTGTCGAAGCTGTTCAATGCCAATATCACCCTGGATGCCAAACTCCAGCAGGCGTAATCCGTAGGGTGGGCTCTCCGAGCCCACGTAAAGCTTGCATGTTGCAGACTCATGCGTGGGCTCGGGGAGCCCACCCTACGTTGGCATCGCCAGCAAAGATTCGGCCGAGCGCATAAAATCTGCGTTTTCCAATCAGACTTACAGGAACAAGAATGCGCATCCTGCACACCATGTTACGCGTCGGCGATCTGCAGCGCTCCATCGACTTCTACACCAAGGTGCTGGGCATGAAGCTGCTGCGCACCAGCGAAAATGCGGAATACAAGTACACCCTGGCCTTCGTCGGCTACGGCAACAACCCGGACCACGCCGAGCTCGAGCTGACCTACAACTGGGGCACCGACAAGTACGAGATGGGCACCGCCTACGGCCACATCGCGATCTCGACCGAAAACATCTATCAAACCTGCGACCAGGTGCGCGCGGCCGGCGGCAACATCACCCGCGAGCCGGGCCCGGTCAAGGGCGGCACCACCGTCATCGCCTTCATCACCGACCCGGACGGCTACAAGGTCGAGCTGATCGAGCGCGCCGACAATGCCGGCGGCGGCGGCCTGAGCGACTAAAGCCGAGGCCGGCAGCGATTTGCCGGCCCTGCTACAATCTTCGCTGCCTGCCAACGAGCTATCGGGGCAGGCAAACAACCAATACGTCTTCGGGGCGGGGTGCGATTCCCCACCGGCGGTATGGCCATCACGGCCGAGCCCGCGAGCGCCTGCGGCATGTACGCCGCAGGGTCAGCAGACCTGGTGAGAAGCCAGGGCCGACGGTATAGTCCGGATGAAAGAAGATGTGCGTCATAACGCGTCCTGTGGCCGCCCTGGCCTGCAGCGCCGCGCCGTTTCGCTTTGCCCTGATGCGTTCCTTTAAACTTTTGCAAGGAGCGTCTCAATGACCAGCACCACCATCAACACCTTCACCCTCGAAAGCGATGACCTGGAAGGCCGCATCGCCGCCGCCCTCGAGGCCACGCGCGCCGGCATTCCGGTGATCCTGCTCGACGACTTCGACCGCGAGAACGAAGCCGACCTGATCGTCGCCGCCGAAAAGCTGACCAACGAAACCATGGCCGTGATGATCCGCGAGTGCAGCGGCATCGTCTGCCTGTGCCTGACCGACGCCAAGGTCCGCGCGCTGGAACTGCCGCCGATGGCGCCGGAAAACGGCAGCCGCTACGGCACCCCGTTCACCGTCTCGATCGAAGCGCGCGAAGGCGTCACCACCGGCGTGTCGGCCCAGGACCGCGTGACCACGATCCGCGCCGCGATCGCGCCCAACGCCAAGCCGGCCGACCTGGTGCGCCCGGGCCACGTGTTCCCGCTGCGCGCCAACCCGGCCGGCGTACTGGGCCGCAAGGGCCACACCGAAGGCTCGGTCGACCTGGCCGTCCTGGCCGGCCTGCAGCCCGCCGCCGTGCTGTGCGAACTGATGAACGAAGACGGCACCATGATGCGCGGCGAGGCCATCGAGCGCTTCGCCCGCGAGCGCGGCTATCCGATCCTGACGATTGCCGAGCTGATCCAGTGGCGGTCGCAGGAAGAACAAAAGGCGGCCTGAGCCGCCCTTTTGCAAGGCTTCGGCGAGCGCTTCAGCGGCGTAGTTTCAGCAAGGCCAGGCCGCGGTTGGTCCGCACGGCGATGTTGCCGTCGTCCGCCACGGCCAGGGCCTTGACCAGCACCAGGCCGGCCGGCGGCGCGGCCATCCGCTGGTTCAGGTCGACGATGCCTTCCTTCGCGGTCCAGGAGATGGCATGCTGCTCGCCGCCGGGGCCGGGTGTCACCGACGAGCCCACCACCAGGCCGCCGGCATTGACCGCCACGGCTTCCGAGAACAGGCTGCCGTTCAGCGAGCCGATGCTGGTCATGGTCTTGCCGTCGTAGACGAAGCCGCGTTGCCCGCCTTCGGCCAGCTCGCTGTTGCCGACCGCAAGTCCACTCTCATTGATATCCATGAACTCCGAGTAGGCCCCGCCGAGCGTACCGGCGTCACGCATCACGCCGGCCTGGTAATAGAAGCCACGGATGGCCCCTCCCGGCCTGCGGTTCCAGCCGACCACCTGGCCGGCGTCGTTGATGTCGACCGCCAGGGCGCTTTCGCCGAGCGTGCCCAGGTCCTGCATCGGGCCGCCGGTGCGGCTGTCGTACAGGAAGGGATGAAACCAGGCGTTGCCCGGTCCGAAGGCCTGTCCCACGACCTGTCCGACGTTGTTGATGGCCAGCCCGTAGGAAGCGCCGCCGAGCGAGCCCAGGTCGCGCATGGTGGCGCCGTCGTACAGGAATGCGTGGCTCTGCCCGCTTGCCGTGACGGCCCAGCCAGTGACCTTGCCGCAGCTGTTGATCGCCTCGCCGCTCGATTCCGAACCGCCCAGTGTGCCGAGGTCGTGCATGACGCCATCGTAGAGGAAGGCATGGGCAAGTCTGTCGGCACGGCCCGACCATCCGGTTACCCGACCGCAGCGGTTCATGGCCCAGACCTGCGAGAAGCTGCCGCCGAGTGTGCCCAGCGCCACTTCGGTTTTGCCGTTGTACAGGAAGGCCTGGGCCGTGCCGCCGGGGCCGCCCCACGAAGTTCCGGCCACGATGCCGCCGTTGGCGATGCTGTGGCGCGTGATGTCGCCCCAGACATCCGGCGTGCCGAGCGGGATGACATCGTACATGGGGATACTGGCCGGATGGTCGGGCTGGCTGGGCGGCACAGGGTCGTGGTAACCGCCGCCACAGGCGCTCAGCAGGACTGCCAGGGTGAATGCCGCCAGGCGGAAGGCGGCGTGTGCAGGAACAGATCGAGACGTGAACATGAGGAAACCTCGCTTTCGAATAGGGTTCACGCCTGAGTTTAGGAAGGAAGGCCGGCCTAAGTTCGGCTCATCTCGAGCTTGTCTGTCCCTGCTCAACAGGAGAACTGCAGAGCAATAAAAAACGGCGCCGCAGCGCCGTTTTTCGTTCGATCAGGAAAGCTCTTACGGCTGCTGCAGCAGCGCATTGATCGGCTGCAGGTCGTCCTCGCGCAGCGAACCCGCCGCGGCTTTCAGCTTCAGGCCGGCCAGGATGGTGTTGTAGCGGGCCCTGGCCAGGTCGGTGCGGGTCTGGTACAGCTGGCGCTGGGCGTTCAGCACGTCGATGTTGATGCGCACGCCGACCTGGTAACCCAGCTTGTTCGATTCCAGCGCCGAGTTGCTCGACACTTCGGCCGCTTCCAGCGCCTTCACCTGGGCCAGGCCCGAGTTCACGCCGAGAAAGGACTGGCGCGCCAGCAGCGCGGCATTGCGGCGGTTCGCTTCGAGGTCGTTGCGCGCCTTGTCTTCCAGGGCAATCGACTCGCGCACGCGGCTGGTGACGGCGAAGCCGCTGAAGATCGGGATGGTGTAGGAAATGCCGATCGCGTTGTTGGTGCTGCGGCCCGACTGGTTGGTCTGGCCGCTGAGGCTCGTGTGCTGCGAGCTCGCCACCAGGTCCAGGGTCGGCAGGTGGCCGGCGCGCTGCTTCGAAATCTCGCGCTTGGCCGACTCCAGCTGCAGCTGGGCCACCGACACGTTGTAGTTCTGGTTCTCGGCCGCCGAGACCCACTGGTCGACGTTGACCGGCTGCGGCGCGGTCAGGTTGACGCCGGTGCGCAGGGTCGCCAGCGCGGCCGGCGGGGTGCCGATGATGGCCTGCAGCGCGGTCTTCTTGGTTTCCAGGTCGTTGACCGCGGCGATCTCCTGCGAGATCACCAGGTCGTAGGCGGCCTGGGCTTCGTGGGTATCGGTGATGGTCTGGGTACCGACTTCGAAGTTGCGCTTGGCCGATGCCAGCTGCTCGGTCACGGCTTCCTTCTGGGCACGGGTCGAGGCCAGCGTGTCCTGGGCGGCCAGCAGGTCGAAGTAGGCCTGGGCCACGCGCACGATCAGGTCCTGCTGGGACTGGGCGAACTGGGCTTCGGAAATCGCTTCCTGCAGCTTGCTCTGCTGGTAGCTTTCCCAGCGGTCCCAGCGGAACAGCGGCTGCGACAGCTGGACCGTGTACTGCTTCTGGGTCGTGGTGGCCGAGCCACCCTGTACGATCTGGCTGACGCCGTCCTCGTCGGTGATGAGGGCGCCGTTGTTCCACGGCGTATTCGAGCCCTTGCCGCGGGTCACGTTACCGACCACGCCGACAGTCGGCAGCAACCCCGCACGCCCCTGGGGGACGCGTTCCCGCCCAACCTGCGCCGAGGCACGCGCGCTCGCATAGGTGGCGTCGTTCGCCAGCGCCTGCTGGTACACCTGGAGCAGGTCGGCCGCCTGGGCGTTGAGCGAGAAGAACGCGCCGGCCAACAACACGGCGATGAGGGGTTTCTGCATTACTTTCTCCATCCGAATCATCAATAGTCAAGGACACAGGCGCGGAACGCCCAGTACGTCAGTACTTGGGCATCGCCGGATCGACCTGTACGGCCCAGGCGTGTATGCCGCCTGTTAAATTCGTAATCTTTTCAAATCCGTTACGTTCCAGGAAAGCAGCCACCTGCATGCTGCGCGCGCCGTGGTGGCACACGCAGACGATTTCCTGGTCATCATCCAGCTCGCCGACGCGAATCGGGATCAGGTTCATCGGGATCTGCTTCGAGCCTTCGATATGGCAGGTCTCGAATTCCCAGTTTTCCCGCACGTCGAGCAGCAGCGGTTTCGGTCGCGACGGGTCGGCCAGCCAGGCCGCCAGTTCGGGGGCAGTAAGATGCTGCATCTTAGAACTGGAAGTGCGACACGGCCGGTGCGCCGGTCAGGTACTTCACATTGGTCTCGAACACTTTCACCGTGCTCCAGCTGTTCTCGCCGGTGCGGGTGACGATGTTGAATTCCATGGCCGGCGGCTGGCCGACGATGGCAGCGATGCGGCCGCCCACCTTCACCTGCTTCAGGAAGGCTTCCGGCAGCACTTCCAGTGCGCCCGAGATCACGATCACGTCGTACGGGGCACCCTTGTCCCAGCCGGCGGCGCCATTGCCCAGTTCCACCGACACATTGCCGATGCCGGCCCTGGCCAGGTTCTTCTCGGCCAGTTCCTTGATTTCCGGGTTCACTTCCACGGTCGTGACCCTGGCTGCGCGGTGCGCCATCAGGGCCGCCATGTAACCCGAGCCGGTGCCGATTTCCAGCACGTTCTCATGCTTTTTCAGGCCGATTTCCTGCAGGACGCGCGCTTCGAGCTTCGGGTTCAGCATGGCTTCGCCGCCCGGCAGCGGGATTTCGGCATCCGCGAACGCCAGGTTCTGGTAGGCGGCCGGCACGAACTGTTCGCGCTTGACCACGTGCAGCAGGTCGAGGATGTCGGTGTCGAGCACGTTCCAAGGGCGGATCTGCTGTTCGATCATGTTGAAGCGGGCTTGTTCGATATTCATCTTGTTACTCGGCGGGAAATTAAATAATCCGATATTTTATCGTTGAACGGCCTCGGGAAACATATCTTAGCGATATGGCACCCAAGACCACGGGAAATTGCGACAGTCTGCAGTTTAGAGGGGATGAACGCCGAAAAAAGGCGTCCTGACGCGACAATACGTGCACGCGCGCTCGTCACGCCGCAGGCTTGCCGCCAGAGGGCAGCAAACCGTGCAAGGCCATGTCGAGGAAGGTGTCGAGGAAGGCCAGCGGCTCCAGCTCCGCACGCGGGCAAGGGCCGACCGAGTGCTTCCAGGTGATCAGCATGAGCATGGGCGCGATCAGCACCTGGGTCATCAGGTTGATGTCCATGGCGCGGAACTCGCCGCGTTCGATGCCGCGTTCGAGCATGCGCGAGGTAGCCGCGGTGCCGCGGTTGATGACTTCTTCCTGGTAGAAGCGCGCCAGCTCCGGGAAGTTATCGGCCTCGGCCATCACCAGCTTGATGATGCCGGAAGCCTTGGTCGCGCCCAGCCGCTGCCACCAGGAGTGAATGAGGTGGCGCAGCAGGTCGGCGCTGTGGCCCTCGAATTCGGCGACCGAGGTTTCGGCCTCGCCGATGACCGGCACGATGTTGCTGCGGACCACGGCCTTGAACAGCTCTTCCTTGTTTTCGTAGTACAGGTAGAGCGTGCCTTTCGAGACCCCGGCGCGGCGCGCGACGTCTTCCAGGCGTGTGGCGGCATAGCCACGTTCGACGAACAGGTCGATGGCTGCCTCCAGCAACTCCTGGGGCCGCGCGTCTTTACGGCGCTCCCAGCGTGGCTTGGCGTCAAATGGGCATGGCATGCGTCTGTCCGAACAACTAACTGTTGAGTCAGGAAATATAGACCTGGGGCTGGGGCCAGTCAAGCCATGCAGGTATACTACGCCGATGACGTCTCCGCCTGAACCCGCCAGCTGCCGCCCCGGTTGCGGCGCCTGCTGTATTGCTCCTTCGATCAGTTCCCCGATCCCCGGCATGCCGAACGGCAAGCCGGCCGGCGTGCGCTGCGTGCAGTTGGACGAGCACAACGGCTGCAGGATTTTCGGGCAGCCGGAGCGGCCGAAAGTCTGCGGTGGACTGCAGCCGTCGACCGAGATGTGCGGCGATTCGGCCGGGCAGGCGATGTTCTTCCTGAGCGAGCTGGAGCGCTTGACGGCCTGACAAGGCCCGAAAAATGATGCGGGGTAACTCGACGGCAGCGCACCCAGGCATGGTAAGCTTGCGGGCTGCCCGGCGCAGCATCCCTTCCCGTTTCGACCACAATAACATCCTTAACAAAAACTTCATGGACATCATTCTCGCCCTGAAAGCGATCATCATGGGCCTCGTCGAGGGCTTCACCGAGTTCCTGCCGATTTCCTCCACCGGCCACCTGATCCTGGCTGGCAGCCTGATCAACTTCACCGGCGAAGTCGCCAAGGTCTTCGAGATCGCCATCCAGGCCGGCGCCATCCTGGCCGTGATGTGGGAATACCGTGCGCGCATCGCCACGGTGATGAAAGGGCTGACCTCGGATCCGCGCCAGCAGAAGTTCGTGCTCAACCTGATCATCGCCTTCCTGCCGGCGGCCGGCCTGGGCTTCCTGTTCAGCAAGGCGATCAAGGCCCACCTGTTCGCCCCGGTGCCGGTGGCGCTGGCCTTCATCATCGGCGCCTTCGTGATCCTGTGGGCCGAGCGCCGCCACAAGGTGCTGCCGGGCTCGCACCGCGTCGAAACCGTCGACGACATGAACATGCTCGACGCCTTCAAGGTCGGCTGCGCGCAATGCTTCGCGCTGGTCCCGGGCACCAGCCGCTCGGGCGCCACCATCATCGGCGGCATGCTGTTCGGCCTGTCGCGCAAGGCGGCCACCGAATTCTCCTTCTTCCTGGCGATCCCGACCCTGCTCGCGGCCACCGTGTACTCGGTCATCAAGGCGCGCCACGACCTGCACATGACCGACCTGCCGCTGTTCCTGGTCGGCGGCGTCGCAGCCTTCGTTTCCGCCTTCCTGTGCGTGCGCTGGCTCTTGCGCTTCATCAGCTCGCACGACTTCACGGGCTTCGCCTGGTACCGTATCGTGTTCGGCATCGTCATCCTCGTCACCGCGCACTTCGGCTGGGTGAACTGGGTCGACTGAACCAACGAACTGAACTGAACACAGCAACACCATGACGAGCGACATCCAGCAACGCGCGCTGCACATCCTGCAGACGGTCTTCGGCTATCCCGCCTTCCGCGGGCAGCAGGCCGAGATCGTCGAGCACGTGGCCGGCGGCGGCGACGCGCTCGTCCTCATGCCCACCGGCGGCGGCAAGTCGCTGTGCTACCAGATTCCGGCGCTGGTGCGCGACGGCGTCGGCGTGGTCGTCTCGCCGCTGATCGCGCTGATGCAGGACCAGGTCGACGCGCTGGCCGAAGTCGGCGTGCGCGCGGCCTTCCTGAACTCCACGCAGACCTTCGAAGAAACGCTGCGCATCGAAAAGCTGGTGCGCACCGGCGAGATCGACCTGGTCTACGTGGCGCCCGAGCGCCTGATGACCCAGCGCTGCCTGGACCTGTTCGAGGATTCGCACATCGCGCTGTTCGCGATCGACGAGGCGCACTGCGTGTCGCAATGGGGCCACGACTTCCGTCCCGAGTACATCCGCCTGTCGATCCTGCACGAGCGCTTCCCGCACGTGCCGCGCATCGCGCTGACCGCCACCGCCGACCAGCTCACCCGCGCCGAGATCGCCCAGCGCCTGCAGCTCGACGAAGCGCGCCAGTTCGTCTCGTCCTTCGACCGGCCGAACATCCGCTACGCCATCGTCGAGAAGACCAACGGCCGCAAGCAGCTGCTGGACTTCATCACGACCGAGCACCAGGGCGACGCCGGCATCGTGTACTGCCTGTCGCGCAAGAAGGTCGAGGAAACCGCCGAGTTCCTCAACGAGAGCGGCATCCGCGCCCTGCCCTACCACGCCGGCATGGACTACGCGCTGCGTGCCGATAACCAGGCCAGATTCCTGCGCGAGGACGGCATCGTGATGGTGGCGACCATCGCCTTCGGCATGGGCATCGACAAGCCGGACGTGCGCTTCGTCTGCCACCTCGACCTGCCGAAATCCCTCGAAGGCTATTACCAGGAAACCGGGCGCGCCGGCCGCGACGGCCTGCCCTCGAACGCCTGGATGGCGTATGGATTGCAGGACGTGGTGCTGCAGCGCCGGATGATCGACGAATCCGAAGCCGACGAGAATTTCAAGCGCGTGCTGGGCTCCAAGCTCGACGCCATGCTGGGCCTGTGCGAGACGCTCAGCTGCCGCCGCATGCGCCTGCTCGAGTATTTCGGCGAGCGCTCCGGCCCCTGCGGCAACTGCGACACCTGCCTGATCCCGCCGGTGTCCTTCGACGCCACGGTGCCGGTGCAGAAGCTGCTGTCCGCGATCTACCGCGTCGACCAGCGCTTTGCCGCCGGCCACGTGATCGATGTGCTGCGCGGCGTGCAGACCGAGCGCATCAGCCAGTGGCACCACGACAAGCTGACCGTGTACGGCGTCGGCGCCGACCGCAGCGAGCACGAATGGCGCGCCATCGTGCGCCAGGTGATCGCGCTGGGCCTGGTCACCGTCGACCACGACGCCTTCAGTTCCCTGAAGCTGACGGAAGCCGCGCGCCCGGTGCTGAAGGGCGAGCGCAAGGTCGAGCTGCGCCAGTACCAGAAGCCGGTCAAGCCGAAGCGCCAGGCCGGCGCCGGCAAGAGCAGCTACGTCGAGATGGACCTGTCGCCGGCCGAGCAGAAGATCTTCGAGAAGCTGCGCTGGTGGCGCATGGAGACGGCGCGCGCGCACAGCGTGGCGGCCTTCATCATCTTCGGCGACGCCACCCTGCGCGAGATCGCCAAGGTCAAGCCGACTTCGCTGGACGAACTGCGCGGGGTGTCGGGCGTGGGCGCGAAGAAGCTGACGTCGTATGGCGACGAGATCGTCGCCATGATCACGGAAATGGTTTGATTCGCGGGCACGGGGAGCCCACGCGGATATCGCCACATCATTCTCTGAACAGGTGAACGAAGGTCCGGCTCACCGCCAGCTTCTCCGCACTCCCCTTCACCAGCACCTGCATGCGTTCGGCGTCGATCCGCTCCGCCGCCGCAATCGCATTCACATTCACCACGGTCGCCCGGTGGATCTGCCAGAAGCGGTCCGGGTCCAGCGTGCCCAGTAAATCCTTGAGCGGCGTGCGCACCAGCGCTTCGTAGTCGCGCAACACGATGCGCGTGTAGCGGGTGTCGGACTGGAAGAACAGCACCTCGTCGACGTCGATCACGCGCACCTGGCGGCCGACGCTGGCCTTGATCCACTTCGTGCGTTCCTGGCGCACGCCCGGCAGCGCGGTTTTCAGGTGGCGCAGCAGCTCGCCCATCGCCGCGCCGTCGGCCGGGGGTTGCGCCAGCCTGGTCTTCAGGCGTGCCAGCGCCCGCTCCAGGCGATCGGGCTGCACGGGTTTCAGCAGGTAGTCGACCGCGCCGGCGTCGAAGGCATCCACCGCATACTGGTCGTAGGCGGTGACGAACACCACGTGCGCCATGCTGCCGATGCGCTCGGCCACCTCCAGCCCCGACAGGCCAGGCATGCGGATGTCGAGAAAGGCCACGTCCGGCTCGTGTTCGAGAAAACCGTCCCAGGCATCGTTGCCGTTTTCCGCCACCAGCACGACCCGCGCCTCGGGCCAGGCCTGCGCCAGCAGCTCCAGCAGGCGCTCGCGCATCAGGGGTTCGTCTTCGGCGATCAATACCGTTGGATTCGTGCTCATGGCTGTGCGTAAGGGATGGTGACGTCGGCGATCAGGCCAGGGTCGCCGTCGAGCAGGTGCAGGCTGGCCTGCTCGCCGTAGGCCAGGCGCAGGCGATGGCGCACGTTGTCCAGGCCGGTGCCGCCGCCGCCGTCGGGCTCGGGCAAGGTGCTCATGCCGACACCGCCGTCCTGCACGCGGATCCGCACCGCGCCGTCCTGCGCCTCGGCCGACACCACGACCTCACCGCCGCGCAGCGAAGGCTCGATGCCGTGCTTGATCGCGTTTTCGACGAGGGTCAGCAGGATCATGGTGGGCAGCTGCACTTGTTCCAATGCCCGCGGCAGCTGCAGGGAAAAGCGCAGGCGCTCGCCCAGGCGCACCTGCATCACCTTCAGGTAGGACTCGACCAGGCCGAACTCGGCGGCCAGCGACACCTGCTCGCTGCGCATGTCGCGCATGCTGGAGCGCAGGAAGTCGATCAGGTTGGCGGTCAGTTCGGCGGCGCGCGGCGCGCCATGCTGGGCCAGCTGCTGCACGGCGCCGAGGGTGTTGAACAGGAAGTGCGGCTCGATCTGGGCGCGCAGCAGGCGCAGCTGGGATTCGGACAGTTCGCGCGCCAGTTTCGCCTGTTCGGCTTCGCGCTGCAGCTGGGCGTTGATGGCGTCGGCCTGCCGGTTGCGCAGCATGCTGATCGCCAGCAGCGGCACCAGCATGGCCAGCCCGGTGCCGGCGATCAGCGCCAGGGAGTGCGGCAGTCTGGCAACGATATCCGCCAGCGGCTTGGGCTTGGTCCACATGGCGACGCCGATCCCGAGGACCGCACCGAACACGGCGAAGCCCAGCACCGACAGCACCATCTTCCATTTTTCCCGCACGATCCGGTGGTAGTCGAACCATGCGCTGATCACGGCGCCGGTAATCGAAAAGCCAACGATATTGGCAGCAAAAATGGAGCCAATCCAGCTTTGCGTTTCCCGGACAAAGTGCAGCGGAATGCTGCACAGGCTGAAAGCCAGCGTCAGTGCGGCCAACGTCCAATACAGGCGGCTGCCGCGGTAGCTCAGTGAAAAATCGCGCAATTGCCTGCGCTGGACAGGCGGCATCTGGGCCAGCCGCTGCGCAACGTAGTGCCGATAGCCTGGCGCCACAACGGACACCAGTTCCGGCTTCTCGAGCACGCCCATCAGCTCCTTGTCCCATTCCCGATACCAGTTCGCGATTTTTTGCCACATGCCAGCCTCCCGTAATCGTTAATATATAGCAACGATTACAGTCTAGGCAGGTCAGGCGGCGGCGGACAGCGAAACGGGATGAAGCACGAATCCGGGCGGACGAACGACGAAGGCCCTCCGCCTGCGCGGAGGGTGGCGGTCAGCGCTTGGTGAACACCAGGTCCCACACGCCATGGCCCAGTTTGAGGCCGCGGTTCTCGAACTTGGTCAGCGGGCGGTAGGACGGCTTCTCGGCATAGCCCTCGGCCGTGTTCTGCAGGGCCGGTTCGGCTTTCAACACTTCCAGCATCTGCACCGCGTAGTCTTCCCAGTCGGTGGCGCAGTGGATGTAGCCGCCCGGCGCCAGTTTCTCGCACAGCAGCTTGACGAACGGCGGCTGGATCAGGCGGCGCTTGTTGTGGCGCGCCTTGTGCCACGGGTCCGGGAAGAAGATGTGGACGCCGGCCAGCGAGCCGTCGGCGATCATGTTGTTCAGCACCTCGACCGCATCGTGCTGGATCACGCGCAGGTTCTTGATGTCCTGTTCGCCGATCAGCTTGAGCAGGCTGCCCACGCCCGGGGTGTGCACCTCGACGCCGACGAAATCCGTGTCCGGCATCGCCTGCGCGATGTGGGCCGTGGTGCCGCCCATGCCGAAGCCGATCTCCAGCACCAGCGGCGCCTTGCGGCCGAAAGGCGCGTGGAAGTCGAACATCTCCTTGCGGTACTCGATCAGGTATTGCGGGCCGAATTCCTCGAGCGCGCGCGCCTGCCAGGTCGACAGCCGTCCCGCACGGGTGACGAAGCTGCGGATACGGTGCTCGGTCGGGTCGTAGAGCATCGGACGGCCTTGGCTGTTGGTGGGCGTATCGGAAGACATGATCGATCAGGACAAAGGAAAGGGGTCGATATTATAGCAGCGCCTGTCGGCAGACTTTACAGTCGCTTTGCCGCAGGAAACTTAAATATTTGTTTTTTCTAACATTTTCCCTCAAGGCATGAAATTTGCTTTTCAGAAAACATTAGCAATCCAATACGAGGGAACCACTATGAAAAAAATGAACGTATGCGCCCTGGCGCTGGCCGCCTGCCTCGGCGCATTTGCCCTGCCGGCATCGGCAGAGTGGGTCGGCGTCTACCAATCGACTGAGGCGACCATGGGCGCGCTCGGCCAGGAATGGACCGGTTCCTGGAAAGACGGCTGGAACAAGTACGAATGGTTCAGCGACATGTCCATCGACGGCAATGTGCTGTCCTACGAGTACCTGGCTGCCGGCGCAATGCGCGGTACGCCGCAGCAGACCTATGTCTTCCGCACCACCGCGGCGACCACTGGCGAGCTGAACCTGGGCATCGACCTGGCCTCGAACCTGGCCTGGGGAGGCGGCAGCACCAGCATGTACATCTGGCAGGGTTCGACCGACAGCCGCAAGCTGCTGTCCAGCGGCACCAATGGCGAAACCACCCACGTGACCGCCAGCCTGAACCTGACCGCCGGCGATGCCTGGGGCTTCATGGCTGTCAGCGGCAGTATCGACGACGACGTCGATGCCTACACCGGCCCGCTGTGGGGCAAGTTCACCATCACCGATCCGGCCACGCCGAGCGGCAACGTGCCGGAACCGGCCTCGCTGGCCCTGCTGGGCCTGGGCCTGCTGGGCGCCGCCGTCGCCCGCCGCCGCAAGGGCTGACGCATCCGAGCGGGACGTGGCGCTCCGCCGTTCTCATACATAATGGCGCTTCGCCGCAGAATGTAGAAAGACAGAGAGAACGCATGCAAGCCACGTCCCATCCGATCGCGACGGAAGACAACGTCGCCACCTTCCAGCTGACCTCCTACCACTTCGGCAAGCCCGGAGCAGGCAAGAAAGTCTATATCCAGGCCTCGCTGCACGCCGACGAGGTGCCGGCCATGCTGGTCGCCCACGTGCTGCGGCGCGAGCTGGAGCGCCTGGAAACCGAAGGGCGCATCCAGGGCGAGATCGTCCTGGTCCCGGCCGCCAATCCGATCGGCCTGTCGCAGGTCGTCCACGGCGCGCCCTTCGGCCGCTACGACCTCGCCACCGGCACCAACTTCAACCGCTTCTACAAGCATGTGGCCGGCGAGCTGAAGGAATCGCTGAAGGGCAAGCTGGGGCCGGATGCCGGTGCCAACGTGGCCCTCGTCCGCGAGCATGCGCGCCGCTCGGTCGCCGGCTGGCACACCGAAAATCCGACCCAGGATCTCAAGAAAACCCTGCTGGGCATGGCGATCGACGCCGACATCATGCTCGACCTCCACTGCGACAACGAAGCGGTGCTGCACCTGTACACCGGCACCCCGCTGGCCGAACAGGTCAAGCCGCTGGCGGCGCTGCTGGGCGCGCACGCGACCCTGCTGGCACGCGAGTCGGGCGGCGAACCCTTCGACGAAGCCTGCAGCCGCCTGTGGTGGGACCTGGCCGCGCACTTCGGCCCGGACACGCCGATCCCGATGGCCTGCATCGGCGTGACCGTCGAGCTGCGCGGCGAGATAGACGTGCGCTACGACCTGGCCGAGAAGGATGCCCATGGCCTGCTGCAGTACCTGGCGCTGCAGGGCGTGCTGGACATCGAACGCGATCCGCTGCCGGCCTTGATCGCCGAGCCGACTCCATTGGAGGGCGTGGAGCCGCTGGCGGCGCCGCATGCGGGCGTACTGGTGTTCCTGAAGCGCCTGGGCGACCGCGTGCAGGAGAACGAGCCGGTGGCCGACATCGTCAACCCGGTCAGCGGCCAGGTGACGACACTGCGCGCGACCCGCACCGGCATCCTGTTCGCCAGCACGGCGCACAGGCATCTGCTGCGCGGGATGCACGTCTGTAAGATCGCGGGCGGGGCGCCTTTCCGCACCGGCAGCCTGCTGGGATCCTGAGCAGGGTCAGCGCGCCTGCGCCGCCTCGGCCAGTACCGCGTTGACCTGCTCCATGTCGGCCGGCTTGACGAGGTAATGGTCGAAGCCCGCCGACTCGGCTTCCTTGCGGTCCTGGCTCTGGCCGTAGCCGGTCAGGGCGACCAGGGTCGCGCCGGCGCTCTCCGGCTGGTTGCGCAGGCGCCGCGCCAGCTCGTAGCCGTCCATGTCGGGCAGGCCGATGTCGAGCAGCAGCACGTCCTGGCGTTCGCGCCGCGCACGCTCGAGCGCCCCCTTGCCGTCGTATTCGACGCAGACGGCATGGCCCTGCACTTCCAGCAGCGCAGCCAGCATCTGGGCGGCATCGACGTTGTCGTCGACCACCATCACGCGCAGCCCGCCTGGCCCTTGCGCCTCGGCAGCCGGCGCGCCGCCGTCGCGCGCATCGCCCGGCGTCGCCAGGCGCGGCAGGCAGATGCAGAATTCGCTGCCCTGCCCCAGTCCGTCGCTGGTCGCGTGCACGGTGCCGCCGTGCAGGGTCACCAGGCTTTTCACCAGGGCCAGGCCGATCCCGAGGCCGCCCTGTGAGCGGTCGGGCGTGCGTTCGGCCTGGGTGAACAGGTCGAAGATGTAGGGCAGGACGTCGGGCGCGATGCCGACGCCATTGTCGCGCACCGCCACCAGCACGCGCTCGCCCTCGGCGGTGACCGACAGCGTGAGGCGGCCGCCCGGCCCGGTGTACTTGGCGGCGTTGTTGAGGATGTTCGAGATCACCTGCACCAGGCGCGTGCGGTCGCCGACCACGTGGGCGCTGCGGCCCGACAGCTGCAGCGTGAGCGAGTGGCGGCGCGCGTCGATGAGCGGGCGCACCTGCTCCACCGCGGCCGACACGATCACGTTCAGGTCCAGCTCCTCCTTCTCGAGCGTGACCAGGCCGCGGGTGACGCGCGAGACGTCCAGCAGGTCGTTCACCAGGTCGGTCATGTGGGCGGCCTGGCGCGCGATGATCTCGCTGGCGTTGGCCACGTTCCTGGGATCGAGATTGCCGACCCTGAGCAGCTGGGCCGCGGTCATGATCGGCGCCAGCGGATTGCGCAGCTCGTGGGCCAGCATGGCCAGGAACTGGTCCTTCTGGCGGTTGGCGGCGCGCAGCTCGTCCTCGATCTGCTTGCGCGCGGTGACGTCGCTGCCCTCGACGAAGATACCGGAGACGCCGCCGCTGGCATCGCGGATCGGCTGGTAGACGAAATCGACGAAGCGCTCCACCAGCGGTCCGCCCGGCTCCAGCTGCACGCGCAGCGGCAGCGCATGGCCGACGAAGGGCTCGCCGCTGCTGTAGACGCGGTCCAGCAGTTCGAAGAAACCCTGGCCCGTCACCTCCGGCAGCGCTTCGCGCGCCGTCTTGCCGATGATCTGGCGGTGGCCGATCAGCTGCAGGTAGGAGTGGTTGGTCAGCTCGAACACGTGCTCGGGCCCGCGCAGCACGGCCATGATGCCGGGCGCCTGCTCGAACAGCGCGCGGAAGCGCTCGTTCTCTTCCTCGCGGTAGCGTTCGGCCAGCACCTGGTCGGTGACCTCGACGCAGGCGCAGTGCATGCCCTGGATGATCCCGTTCTCGTCGCGCACCGGCGAATACGAGAAGGTGAACCAGGTCGGCTCGTCGTAGCCGTGGCGGTTCATCACCAGCAGCAGGCGGTCGGCATAGGTGGCCTCGCCGTTCAGCGCGCGGTCGATCAGCGGACTGATGTCGTGCCAGATCTCCGCCCAGATGTCGTGGAAACGCCGCCCCATCGCACGCGGATGCTTGTCGCCGAGGATGTCGCGGTAAGGGTCGTTGTACAGGAAGCCCAGTCCCTCGCCCCAGGCGACGAACATCGGAAACTTCGAATTGAGCATCAGCCCGACCACGGTGCGCAGCGCCTGCGGCCAGGTGCGCGGGTGCCCGAGCGGCGAATTGCTCCAGTCCTGGGTGCGCATCATCGCCCCCGTTTCGCCGCCGCCGCTCAGGAACATGAGCGAGCCGGCAAGGCTGTCGCCATCGGACGCGGGGCGTGCGGGGTGCGCGGACTGTGGAGCGTGTTGTTGCATGGTCAGGTCTGGTGAGGCAAGGCCTCAAGTTTGCCATATCTTCAAGAGGTAGGCCGCACAGGCTGGGTCTGTGCATCGGCCGGTGGCGTCAGGGCGCCGGAAGACTGGAGCGGGTGAAGGGAATCGAACCCTCGTCGTAAGCTTGGGAAGCTTCTGCTCTACCATTGAGCTACACCCGCGTTGCCTGCATTCTACGCGCCTTATGGCCGGTTTGACAAATCCCGAAGCACCTTCCCTGATGCCGCCTAAGATGAGGAGGGTTAATATATGAAGACGCAGCGCATGTCTGGCGCAGTATCCATTTCATTCGAGGAATAATCTGATGGCACACTTCGACATCGCCGCGATCGTGCGCGACCTGCATGACGCCCGCCAGCAATGGCGCCAGGCCCACCGTCCCGCCGGCGAGGTGCGCGGCATCGAATTCCCGTCGCGCGACGCGCTGGCGGAGATCGTCGCCCAGCTCAAGGGCGTGCTGTTCCCGATGCGCCTGGGGCCGCCGGGCCTGCGCCGCGAGAGCGAGGATATCCACGTCGCCCACGCACTCGATTCCGCCCTGCACGCCCTGCTGCGCCAGGTCCAGATCGAGCTGCACTACAGCGCCGCCCTGCAGCAGCGCACCGACGGCGACGTCTGCAGCCGCGCGCTGGAAATCACCCAGGCCTTCGGCGCCGCGCTGCCCGACGTGCGGGTGCAGGTCGACAGCGACGTGCTGGCCGCCTACCAGGGCGACCCGGCCGCGCGCAGCGTCGACGAAGTGCTGCTGTGCTACCCCGGCGTGCTGGCGATGATCCATTACCGCCTCGCGCACCGCCTGTACGAACTGGGCCTGCCGCTGCTGGCACGCATCATTTCGGAACTGGCGCACGCCGCCACCGGCATCGACATCCACCCTGGCGCGAAGATCGGCACCGGCTTCTTCATCGACCACGGCACCGGCGTCGTGATCGGCGAGACCGCCGTGATCGGCCAGCGCGTGCGCCTGTACCAGGCCGTCACGCTGGGTGCCAAGCGCTTCCCGACCAACGCGGACGGCAGCCTGCAGAAAGGCCTGCCGCGCCACCCCATCCTCGAAGACGACGTCGTCATCTACGCCGGCGCCACGGTGCTGGGGCGCATCACGATCGGCAAGGGCGCCGTCATCGGCGGCAACGTGTGGCTGACCCACGACGTGCCGCCGGGCGCGCGCGTGGCCCAGGCGGCCTCGCGCGAAGAGATGTTCGAAAGCTTCGGCTCGTCGGACGCGCCGTCCTGATTATTTCGGGCTCTCTACCGTGTAGCCTTTCGCCTGCAGCGCGGCCAGGTAGCTCTTCGGTCCGAGGATATCGCTCATCGTCAGCATGGCGACGGTGGACGTGTTGTCGGCCAGCGCGCGCTCGGCCGCCTTCAGCCACGACGCCAGCCGGCGTTCGCGCATGTTCTGGAAGGCCGGGTGCTTCTGGGCCGCGGGGCTGTTGAATACGGCCTCGTTGCAGGCATCCTCGCGCTCGGCATATTCGAGCTTGCTGATCTCGGCGATGTTACCGTTGGCCCAGGCGTTGGCGCGCAGGCGCGCCGCGTCGATGTCGCCTTCCAGGCGGTCCAGGGTCTTGGTGAAGCAGCCCATGTCTTCCATCTGCGAGTTCTTGAAGTCCTTGATCAGGCGCACCGGATCGTCGAGCTGGACCGAAAAACCGGTCTGGGTCAGCTTGACGTCGCGCTTCCTGGCAAGGGACTCGATCTGCTTGCGCACCTCGATGCCGCCGCTCAGGCCGCTCTTCTTCATCCCGGCCTGCATCAGCGTCTGCGCGGCGAAGAAGGGCCGGAAGCTTTCGACGCTGTCGTTGTCGGCGAGGTACTTGTCCTTCAGCACGCTCCAGCGGGCGTAGGTCTCGGCCGGGAGTACATCGCGCAATTTGGCGCCGTCAGGGTTCTTGACCATGCCGACAATCGACGGCAGCGCGGTCAGCGCCTTCAGTCCGCCCCATACGCCGACACCGACGCCAGCCCCGGGCGGCGCCAGCACTTCCTGCGACTGTCCGATCAGGCGATCGACGCGGGCGTCATCCCATTCCATTTTCGGCGGCAGCGGGGCATACATGCCGACCACCCACATCACGTGGCCATCCTTGCTCACCTTCCACAGGCCGGGCCCGGGGCGCTTGCCTTCGACCAGGACCAGGGATGGGGGCGCCTGATCGGCTTCCTGCGCGCCTGCCTGTGCAACCACCTGCTCGGCGGGAACGGGTAGCGGATCGGTCTGCGCCAGCGCCGTGGCGCCCAGCAAACCCAGGGAGAAAACACATGCCATGCGTGCAGCAACCATCGAGGACCCCTTGTATTGTTGTGTTGCCAAAGATTACCTAAATGGCATCGGCAACGATACGGGGGCAACAGCTTGTTACAAGCTGTGTATGTCGAAGCTCAGGCCGGCGGCTCTTCCGGCTGACGATCGAGAAGGTCCTGCGCCAGCTTCAGGCTCTCGACCATGGTCTGGAAGGCTTCGCGCTTGGCGTCTTCGCTGGGTACCCGCAGCACGTACGAGGGATGGTAAGTGGTGACCACCCAGCGCCCTTCATGCCGGACCGGGTGGCCGATCGAATTCTTCAGCGTCACGTTCGCGGTGCGCATCACGGACTTCAGCGCCGTCGCGCCCAGCGCCACGATGACGTCCGGCTGCACGTGGGCCAGCTCCTTGTCGAGCCAGTAGTGGCAGGCCTCGATCTCCTTCTGCGCCGGCGTCTTGTGGATACGGCGCTTGCCGCGCGGCTCCCACTTGAAGTGCTTGACGGCGTTGGTCACGTAGATGCTGTCGCGGTCGACGCCGGCCTTTTCGCAGACCTGGTCCAGCAGCTTGCCGGCGGGTCCCACGAAAGGCTGGCCGGCCAGGTCTTCCTGGTCGCCCGGCTGCTCGCCGACGAACATGATGCGCGCCTTCTTCGGCCCTTCACCCGGCACGCCCTGGGTGGCGAACTGCCACAGTTCGCAGCGCCGGCATTCGTCGAGTTTCGAGGGCTGCTGGCGTTCCGGCTGCGCATCCTCGGGCACGATCGGGATGGTCGTGCCCTTGCGCTGGCCGACGGCTTCGTACTGCCCGACCTTGCGGGCGCCGCGTGCGGCTTCGGAGATCATGTGCGTCACGATTTTCCCTTCCGGCAGGTTTTTCCAGCGATGCGAGGGGATGTGCTGCTGCATCACCGACTGGTTCAGGCGCGCCGGGTTGAACACGCTGCGGTAATAGGTCAGCCACAGGGCTTCCCCAGTGTCTTCGAGGTCTTCCGAATTCTTCACCAGCGGCCCGGTGTTGTGCAGGGTCTGGCCATCCCACAGCACGCTGGCTTCGGGCGTGGCGATCATCCAGCTCACTTTGCCCATGCGCGAGACGAAATGCTCGGCCACCTGCGGCAGCACGTCGTGCTGCGGCTCGTACCAGGCGACGAAGCGCGGCGGCCCCGCTTCGGCCGGGCGCTCGCGGAATCGGATATAGGCATGCATGTCGTGTTCCTCGCGGCGCACCGCCTTCACCATCGCATGCAGGCGCGCGCCGTCTTCGTCGGCCGGCGACTGCACGTCGTGCTCGCCCTGCTGCCAGCGCCAGATCACGCGGTACAGGAAGGCCCAGCGGTCCGGCACGCGGCAGCAGGCGGC
>Ga0265798_10003060_pt1 | contig 24089 bp, 19 predicted proteins | sample P3T30metagenome_FD_192430 | JGI IMG/M metagenome (GOLD analysis project Ga0265798, IMG submission 192430) | Plant litter microbial communities from East Loma Ridge, Irvine, California - P3 T30 | ecosystem: Environmental > Terrestrial > Plant litter > Unclassified | place: USA: California...
AAAGAAAGATAAAGTGAATAAGGTGGATATTGTAGGGTATCTGATTAAAAAAGGCGAACTCCAGAAAGAAGATATAGGCCTGATTGAAGTGAAAGATACGACGTCCTATGTTGCGGTTTCCAGAAGCAAGGTTAATGCCCTTTTGAGAAAGCTGAGCAGTGAAAAACTGAAAGGAAAAAAAATAAAAATGGAGGTTGCGTATTAATTGCAATCTTTAAATTTTGTCTGATGATTGATTGGACTTAACGATAAAAGCGGGCTGATGCCCGCTTATTTTATACTATCTCTTTAATATTGAACTTTTATTTTACGCCTTTTACTTTTGTAGGCAAGGTATATACTGATTTTGATGCCGTAATAAAGAGTATATCATGGTTCTCCCCGCCGAACGTTACATTGGAAGTCCAGTCTTCATTGATAGGAATATGGTGGATCTTCTGCCCTTCACGGTTAAAAACATGGACACCGTCGCCTGTCAGGTAAAGGTTTCCGTGCTTGTCCAGTGTCATCCCGTCTGAACCCATTTCACAGAACAGCTTCTTTTCGGATAATTTTCCTTCTTCCAAAATATCGTATTCATAGGTTTTACCGGCATCAATATCGGAAACATAGAGCTTTTTAAACTTTTCGCTTCCTATAATCCCGTTAGGCTGTGTAAACGTTTCTATTTTTTTTACTTCACCTTCTTTACTTCTGTAATAAAGGCTTTTATGCGGTGTTTCCTGCTTGAAATCTACCCAATAGTCTCTTTCATACAAGGGATCCGTAAAATACATGCCGCCGTGGGCATCATTCCAGATATCATTGGGGCCGTTCAGTCTTTTGCCCTCAAAATGATTCAGCAGGACCTCGGTTTTTTTATCTTTTGAAATTTTCCAGATTTCCCCTTTATGGTCGGAACAGGTAATAAGATAACCGTCTTTATCAAAATGCATCCCGTTGGCCCGGCCTGTCTGGCTCATAAACTCATTCACGGTATTGGTTTTCCAGTCCCAATAGTAAATCTTGTCGTTGGGCTGGTCTGTAAAGTATACATTTCCTTCTTTATCCGAAGACGGACCTTCTGCAAAACTGAACTTATCCGAAACTCTTTCCGGTTTACGATCTTCATAAAACATATTTCTGGTATTTAATGATTGGCAGTTAACCAATACGAAAACCAAACCAATATAGCCCGTACGCAGGATATTTTTCATACTTCATTCTATTTTAAAGCATACAATTTACGACTATTTCCCGTTTTGGAACCGCAATCCAATTAAAAATCCCGAGCTGTTGATTCTTTAATAATGCTGAATATTCCTTTCGGTCTGTCTGTAAGTTGACCTAATGATCAGCTAAAACTCACTTTTTCCGTATTGTATTGATCCTGAAATTTAAAAAATATTTATCTTTGAAGATTAGATTCTGACAATGAAGATCAATTTACCCGATAAACTGTATTATTCCATAGGAGAAGTGGCCAAGGCATTTGATGTCAACGCTTCGCTGATACGGTATTGGGAGCAGGAATTCCCGATCATAAAGCCTAAGAAAAACAAAAAAGGCAACCGGTATTTTACCCCGGAAGACATCAAAAACCTCCAGATGATCTATCATCTGGTTAAAGAAAAAGGCTACACGCTGGACGGGGCTAAAGTTGCCCTTACCACCAACAGCAGGATCTCCGAAACCATTACGCTTATCGACAGGCTTGAATTTGTAAAGGCCGAGCTTCTGAAACTGAAAGATTCCCTGGTAGAGAAAGACAGCAAATAGTTAAAAATTTTAATCCGTTTTATTTCAGCAGTTTATATTTTAAATCATTTAAACTGAATATATAGACTGAAATAATTCAATTGCTATGGACTTATTGTTAATGCCTGCTATAATGGTTAAGTTTAGGCATGAAAAAAACATATTACCAAAAGCTGGCCTTCATGGGAATGATCCTGATTATTCTCTTTGCCTTTCAGAATTATACCGGTACGGAAAAAGAAGATTTCTCCGAAGTAAAATTTATAACATCCGATCCTGCTTCGACGCTGCTGCATCTTACGGAATTTGATCCCAATGAACTGGATGAAAAACAATGGCAGAACCTGGGATTTACCGAAAAGCAAACGGCAACCATCCTCAATTATAAAAAAATAGTGGGCGGAAAGTTCCTTTCCAAAGAACAGTTCAAAAAATGTTTTGCAGTTTCAGAAGAAAAATTCGGTGAACTGAATGATTATATTCTTCTTCCGGAAAGCAATAAGGACGCTAAATCAAAGAACTTTACCGCCTTCGGAAAAACATCGATCAGCATTTCCGGAAAATTCAATCCTGATCAGTACACAGCCAATGACTGGGTGAAAATGGGCTTCAGTGAAAGGCAGGCCGCCGCGATCCTGAAATATAAAAGTTTCCTGGGCGGAAGTTTTGTAAGCAAAGAAAAGTTTAAGGAATGTTTTATCATCAATGAAGAAAATTATAACATGCTTTCGCCTTACCTGATGCTCCCGGAAAAAACACCTGACAGCTTCAGCCGTTATCCGAAAACCTTCGGTTCCCATAAGCCAAAAGCTCAGTATCATCCCTTTGACCCCAACACCACAGATCTTGAAGGATGGAAATCTTTCGGCTTCTCTGATAAGCAGGCCCAGACGATCATCAATTACAGGGACCGGAACCTGAGAGGCAGCTTTAAAAGCCTGGAAGATATCGAAAGATGTTTTGTGATTTCTGCTGAAAAGTTCGGGGAGCTTAAACCGTTTATACAGCTGAATCCGTCAACAATTACTAATAGTCCTGTTCAGAAAACTCCAGTGCAGCAGGAAAAGACAGATTTCTCAAAAACAGATCTTAATACCATTACGTTTAAGCAGCTTCTGGAATTCGGGCTGGATGAAAGGAGTGCCGGATCCATTATCGGGTTCAGAAGAAAGCTGGGCGGATTTATAAACAAAGAGCAAATCCTGACGACTTACAATATTGATACGGAACTGGTAAAAAAACTTCTTTCCACAGCACCGCTGAATACGGCCGATGTCCCAAGATACACTTTAACAGAAGCCCCGGAAGATTGGCTGAAAAACCATCCGTATTTTAAATATTCTGCCGATAAGATTATTTTTTACCGCATCAGCGAAAAGGATGAAAGGAAAATCTGGAAGCTCATGAAAGTGAAGCCGGAATATGAAATGAGAATGAAACTGTATTTAAAATGAAAATAACCTTGTCAGGGTTTGGAACCCAGACAAGGTTATTCCTGTCAGTCAAAGGTCTTACTGGACCCTTCCAGCATTTTATTTAACGCGGCGAGCTCTTCTTCGGTAAGGTCTCTCCACTTCCCTACAGGAAGATCAAGTTTGATGTTCAAAACCCGGATGCGTTTCAGTTTTTTTACTTCGTAGCCGAGATATTCGCACATCCTTCGGATCTGGCGGTTCAGCCCCTGGGTCAGTACAATCCGGAAATTCATCTCATCAATTTTTTCCACTTCACATTTTTTGGTGACTGTATCCAAGATCGGAACGCCGTTGCGCATCTTATCCAGAAACTTTGGCGTAAGCGGTCTATCCACCCTCACGATGTATTCTTTTCCGTGGTTGTTTCTTGAACGCAGAATCTTATTGACGATATCACCGTCGCTGGTCAGAAGAATCAAACCTTCACTCGGCTTATCCAGTCTCCCGATCGGAAAGATCCTTTTGGGATGGTTAATATATTCGATGATATTATTCTGTTCACGCTTGGTATCGGTGGTACACACAATGCCTACAGGTTTATTGAAAGCAATGTACACATGTTTTTCTTCCGGGTCGCGGATGGGTTTTCCGTCCACCTCTATTACATCTTCGTCAGAAACTTTCGTTCCCATTTCAGGAACTGTTCCGTTGACTGTAATTCTTCCTTCTTCCAGCAGTTTATCAGCTGCTCTTCTTGAGCAGTATCCTGCTTCCGACAAATATTTATTAATCCGTGTTTTTTCCATTAATCTTCTCCGTAACCGGTATAATTTTTATTGCTGAAAATAGTAATTCCGTAGCTCAACCCGATAAAAAACGGATTGACACCCTCTAATTTATGACCTTCCAAAACCACGCCGCCTTCCTGGCTCAGCCTTTTGGAATAAGAAACCTGGATCCCCAGTCTGGCTCCCCAGAACTCAGAATCGGAAACAACCGCATTATTAAGCTGTTTACCGTAATTCAGCTCAATGAAAAACGGACGGTCTCCCGGGCTAAAAATAATTTTAGGCTGTATAACAAAATAAACCAAATGGTAATTATTTTCTATAAAACTGTATCTGAGGCCGGTTCCCAAAGCAAAATTCGGAAAAAAATGATATCCGCCGATGGCAGTTACTCCATAGGTGAGCTTTCTCGGGGGCTGGGACTCGATATATTGGGTCGTATTGGGAACTTCTTTTTCTCTTGCCAAGTTGAATCCTACATGCGCTGAAGGATTAAAATAAAATCCCATTACCGGCTTCGATGCTGTTTCCTGAGAGAAAAAAAGCAGGGAACTGCAGAAACAAATCAGTAAAAATATATTTTTCATATATTAATTTTTATCGTTTTCAAACCTGAAATCATTGTCCAGGAAATCAGCTGTTGCATTTTCAATGGCATAATCCCCTATTTTTGTCCTTCTTAGCTGGGTAAGGTAAGCACCCACGCCCAATTCCTGTCCGATATCATGTGCCAGGCTTCGGATATAGGTTCCCTTCGAGCAGCCTACGGTAAAACTTATCAACGGCAGGTCTATGTTTATATCCTGAATATATAAAATCGTTGTTTTACGGGATTTCATTTCCACTTCTGTTCCGGCTCTTGCTAAATCATAGGCTCTTTTACCGTCAATTTTAATCGCAGAAAAAACAGGCGGCGTCTGATCAATTTCTCCGATAAACTTTTCAAGAGCTGCTTTAATCTGATCTTCTGTGATATGCGAGATTTCCTGATGGAGGATTTCCGGTTTTTCAGTGTCGTAAGATTCAGTCTGTACCCCTATTTTAATTTCTGTCCAGTATTCTTTGGGAGCATCCTGGATTTCAGGGATCTTTTTGGTGAATTTCCCGCAGCAGACAATTAAAAGTCCGGTTGCCCGGGGATCAAGGGTTCCGGCATGCCCGATTTTGAATTTCTTAGGAAGGTTAAATTCCCTCCTGAGCTTGTATTTCATTTTATTGACCGCCTGAAAAGAGGTCCAATCCAAAGGCTTGTCGAGTAAAAATATATGTCCTGATTGTAGATCTTCAGCTGTCATTAATTTATAAGTAATAGGTAATGGATAAGGGTGATTTTAAAACGTCTTGCTTCCTATTTAAAAAATTGAAAATAGATCAGTAAAGCAATCCCTACGAAAATACGGTACCATCCCCATGGTTTGAAACCATATTTATTAAGAACTCCGATAAATGCTTTGATCGCAATTAATGCGACAATAAACGCCACAACGTTGCCTACAATAAAAACCGTAATGTGTTCCTGTGATGCCATAATCATTTCATATCCTTTCTGTGGATTTCCGGTCTCTTTTCCCCACGTTTTTACAAAAACCGAATAAACGGTAACCGCCAGCATTGTGGGAACCGCCAGGAAAAATGAGAACTCTGCAGCCGCTTTTCTGGTAAGTCCCTGAGACATTCCGCCGATAATGGATGCGGCACTCCTGCTCGTTCCCGGCATCATAGCAAGGCACTGCCAGAAGCCGATGATCACTGCTTTTTTTATGGTAACGCCTTTTTCATCATCAATCTTAGGATTTTTAAACCATTCGTCTGCAAATAATAACACGACCCCGCCAAGAACCAGAACGGCAGAAATGGCAATCTGGTTTCCCAGAACGGCTTCAATGGTATCATCAAACAAATATCCCAATACCAGTGCAGGAATAACGGCGAAAGCCAGCTTCAAATAAAACTGCAGATTTTTCAAATCAAAGAACTTTTTCCAGTATGCCACCACTACGGAAAGTATGGCTCCAAACTGAATGGAAACCTGAAACATCTTCAGAAATTCATCTTCCGGCAACCCTAAAAGACTGGCCGTAAAACCCATGTGTGCAGTGGAAGAAATAGGAAGATATTCTGTAAGACCTTCGATAATGGCAATGAGTATTGCTTTGAATAAATCCATAATGATGTATAAAAATAGAGATTAAGAAATTGAGAAATCCAGACCTTACGTTCTAAATTCCCGAATTTTTTAATCTCTAAAAAATTGTATTAATTATTATTTTCTTTTTAAAATCGCATATACTTCAATCGCAAAACCTACCACCACGAACATCGGTGCAATTCTGATTCTGCGGATGGAAAAAATACCGTCATTCCAGGAATTCGGGTCGTATTTCCCGTCTACGGTATTGGCATCGGGGCCCATCATAAGAAGGAAGCCTACCACGATACATGCAAAACCGATCAGCATCCACTTAAAGTTTTGTTTCCCAAAATAGAAAGTGTTTTCCTTCGGAGCTTCAGCGGTTTGCTTCCCGAAGCTGTCAGCCGAAAATTTATTTGTTTTTTTGCTCATTGTTAAGAATAGTATAAATCGTCAACATTTGATCTCAGGAACCTCCAGGTAGCCACGATGGTACTCAGGACGGTAATAAGAACACCTACTCCGATGATCAGCAGCACCAGCCAGAAATACTGGTTGGTATCCTGTACGAAGGCAGACCCGATCTGGCTTGTAAAATAATACCATACGCCAAATAAGGCCAGAAGTCCTATCAATGAACCGATAGCTCCCAGAATTACCGCTTCTATAATGAACGGCTTAAGGATAAACCTCCTTTTTGCGCCCACCAGCTGCATGGTTTTAATGATAAATCTTTTGGAGAATATTTTCAGACGGATGGAATTGTTGATCAGTACCACCGCCAGGATTAAAAACAATACGGAAAAACCTAGGATCCACTTCAGGATTCTGCTCAGGTTATTGTAGACATCCACCATTAAGGTACTGTCATTCTTTACATCAATGATTCCCGGAACTGCTTTGATCACCTTTAAGGCAGAATCAATTTTTGCAGGGTCTACATATTCGGGTTTCAGGGCAATTTCTATAGATGAAGGGAAGATATTTTCTTCGAAAAGTGCATCCGTATCAATCCCCATGCTTTTTTTAGCTTCCTGCGATGCCATTTCCCTGGTGATATAGGTTGCTTTTTTTACCGGGGCCAAAGTCTGGATTTCCTTGTATACCTCAGCTTCCATCTTCGCAATTTTTACAGAATCCTTTGCATCATAGTTTTCATCAAAATATGCATTTACCACCAGCTGTTCCTTGATATAATCGGAATATTTCTGGGCATTAATCAGGATAAGTCCCATTAATCCTAGCAAAAATAACACTAAGGCAATACTTATTACTACTGTAATATTGCTAGACCTAAGCCTTTTCTTATTGAACTCATCTACAGATTTAGCCATTAATATTAAAATTTTTGGCTAAAATAGAAAAAAACTTCCGAAATTTGGGAACGAAAAAGAGAAAATCACTGTTAATAAAATCATAAAGATATTGAGTGTAAAAGCAAAAAAGCATCTTGGTCAGCACTTTCTGACAGATGAAAACATCGCAAGAAATATTGTAGAAGGCCTGAGTTTCGAAGGCTACCGCAATACCATGGAAGTAGGCCCCGGAATGGGTGTCCTCACCAAGTACCTGCTGGAAAAAGACCAGCACATCTACCTCGCAGAAATTGACAATGAGTCTATTGAATACCTGAAAAACAGCTATCCTAAAATAACGGCAGAAAGTTTTTCGGGAGATTTCCTTAAACAGGATTTTCAGTTTACCCAGGGAGAACAGATCGCCATCATCGGGAATTTCCCGTATAATATTTCTTCACAGATCCTGTTCAAGATCATAGATTATTATGAGCTCATCCCTGAAATAGTTGGTATGTTTCAGAAAGAAGTTGCAGAAAGGACAGCTGCGGTTCCTAGGACCAAAGATTATGGCATCCTGACGGTTCTGATCCAGGCGTATTATGATACTTCCTATTTATTTACCGTTCATGAAAACGTATTTAACCCTCCTCCGAAAGTAAAGTCCGGGGTGATCAGGCTGACAAGGAATCCGAAAGAAGGACTGGCAGGCAATGAAGTGTTATTCAAACAGATTGTGAAGGCGGGGTTTAATCAGAGGAGAAAAAAACTGTCCAACGCTTTAAAGATCCTGCAGATTCCGGAAGCATTGAAAGACCATGAATTCATGGATAAAAGAGCGGAAGAACTGAGTGTTGCAGACTTTATTTCTTTTACCCGGCTTTGGAAAGAACATCAGTAATTCATTGTAATATTTTGAGAAACATCAGTGTTTATTAGGTAAAATTGAAAAGCACTGAGCGTTAAATTCAAAACTGATATTTCCAATAAATTCTACAGTTCTTATTTAAAAATAAAAGCCCTTCAGTTTCCTGAAGGGCTTTTAACTTGCATTATCTATTGTTAATTATTTATTCTCTGTTCTTAAGCATGATCCATCCGGACTGGCTCATACTCGCTTTTGATTTAGGATACTGGAAATTGAATTTATACCAGTACGTAGCTGTTGGCAATCTCTTCCCTACCAAAGTTCCGTCCCAGATAGGCTTGTCCTTTGAGAATCTGAAGATTTCAGAACCATACCGGTCATACACTGATCCTGTAAAGTTATTGAATGCTCCCAGAGACGTAAGATCCAGAGTATCATTAATACCATCCTGGTTTGGAGTGATGATATTGGCTAAATGTAAAGTAAAGAATTCCAGTGCTCCCACACAACTTGTTCCTACTGTTCTTACCTGAATCTGGTAAGTGGCGTTATTCAGAAGGCCAGGAAATACATTCGACTGCTGCCAGGAAATGCCGCCGTCAACAGAATATTCTACAGTCTGCGGAATGTTGTTGATCATAGGCACTTCTGCCGTAATCGTCAATGTGTTATTGCTGTAGTCTACATTGGTAACAAAAGGCGATGCAGCAGCCATTACCTGAGCCGTGAACGTCCTTTCACAATATCCGTTGTTTATCGTTACCGTATAAATTCCCCATTGGTCTGCATTGATGGTTTGGGTAATGGCACCGGTACTCCATAAATAGGTATAATTAGGTCCTGCTCCTGCATCAAGGGTTACGCGGTCTCCTGCGCATACTTCAACATCTCTTAAAGGAGAAGTAAGTTCAGGAACAACTTCCACTGTGATTTTAGCAGGCTGTAATGATCTGCATCCTTTAGGTCCCAAAGCATATACTGTGAAAGTAGTGGTATTATAAACAGTTGCAGACTGTGTCCCTCCCGTACCTGAGAAATTAGCCCATTCATACGTTGTTCCTCCGGTAGCGGTAAAATTCACCGTTTCTCCCGGGCATACTTTTATTTCTGAAGCCACAAGACTTGCTACAGGAGTAGCTTCTTTCAGTAAATCGAGTTCGATCATCTTGCTGCAGAAGCCTCCGTTTGAAACAACAACATACAGGGTCTGACCGTCATTTCCGTTATAATGCAGAATATCCTGGATAAAATCATTGTTCTGAGCAACGGCATCTGCCTGATCTTCATAAAAATGGAAAACAGCTCCCGGCGTGGTACTGATTGACGGCATTGCGTCTGTCAGGTCAAACCATGTAACATCCGTCGTGGTACATAATAGCAATGTGGCATCCACAGCCGCAGGCGTTATCCCTCCGTTGATCTTGATATTTGCTTTTCCCGGACAAGGATTTCCCGGAAACATAACCTGGATTTCATAATTACCGGGTTGCGTAGCTGTAATAGTAGGTGTTGTAGCTCCCGGAACAGCCACTCCGTTGAAATACCACTGGTAATTCATATTGGGGTCGCTTACAGAAGCGGTAATCACCTGAGGCACATTATCGCAGACATTGATTTCTTCCGGAAGAGTTCCGCCTGATGGGTCCAATAATTCTACACCGATGTTAAAAGATCCGCCTTCAAGGAATACGGCAGAGTCAAAACTGTTGTCTATTGCATCTGCCAGAACCATTTTAAAATGGTAAGACTGTCCCGGCACAACCGTAGCGGTAGCCTGTAAAGGAATTGTCCGTCCGTTGAAGTTGGTTTCGATAGCCGCTGCATTGTATCCTCCGAAAAAGGCTACGTTAGGTGCCCCGCATCCCATATCAAATCCGGAATCACTGTTCTGAGGGTGGATATTGGTTACACTTACAGGGCCTGTCCCCGGTGCCGGCAAAACAGCCATATTCACATAAGGCCCTCCGGCTGTAGGCTTTAACAATAATGCAAATGCATCGGAAAAGCTGCATGGGAACGAACCTGTATATTCTTCTGAGGCAAACAGGTAATTAAATTTAACCTGGGATGACGTCGGTATAAAATCAAATTCCAGAATAACAGCATCATTAAGCGTTCCTGCAGGGCTGGTAGCAGCTACCAGGTCAGGATCACTTCCTGTAGGCAAATCATCACCCAGCGTGGTACTGATATAATTGTTTCCTGCTTTATTTACATACCCTGTTGAAAGTACAATCCCATCCGTAAACGGAAAATTGGAAGTTCCTTTATGGAAGTACCCCCATGATCTGTTGGCATTGGTTACCGGAAGATTCGGGCTTACCTGAACGTTTGATACATTGGGTGTAACACATGAATTGGTTCCCGATGAAATCAATACATCCTTTACCAGCTGTAAAGGATCATAGGTAGACGGTGCATATCCTACTGCATTAACATCAATAAAAGCACCCGCTTTCATCGTTAAAGATGAGGGTTTTTCTTTCTGAAGTTTTCGGGGAGTGATTTTCTGTGCGTAAAAGAGACTCGGCGAGGAGGCCATTAATAAGGAAAACAATAGTAGATATCTCTTCATAATATTTTTGTTTCAACAAATTTAATTGTTTTTTGCAAATACCATATAAATATTTAGACTTTTTGTGTAGAAAAGTAAAAAACCTCTCAATTTGAGAGGTTTTAATAAGATATACTTAATTTATGTTTTTTAATAAAATCCAGCCGTTTCTGAGCTCAAGCTTTTTACTTGCCGGGTTCTCCCACTGTACCCTGTACCAGTAAGTGGCCGTCGGAAGTGTGATACCCCCCCTGAGCAGGCCGTTCCAGGAAGTTTCATTCTTGCTTGCCTTGAATACCTCCTGCCCGTATCTGTCGTAAATAGAAGCTGCAAAATTATTGTACTTGCTGATTCCCGTGAAGTCTACCGTATCATTTTTACCGTCTGAATTAGGCGTAATGGCATTGATCACAATGAAAGTAAAGAATGATAATGAATTGTTGCAGTTTGCATCTTTCACCCTCACCAGAAGATTATAGTTCGTATTATCCAGAATATTATAGAATATATTGGAAGACTGCCATGCAACACCTCCGTTTATGGAATATTCCAATGTTCCGCTGGTTGGGTTTGTTGCAGATATGGTCAGTACATGATTGTCATACACTACGTTGGTAAACTGCGGCAGTGCAGGATTGATAAGCTGGGCAGAAAACACTTTGGAACAGGTCCCGTTACTGATGGTTACGGAATAGATTCCCGGTGTGTTTACAGAAATGGTCTGGGTAGTCGCCCCTGTACTCCATACATATGTATAATTCGGTCCTGCACCGGCATCCAGAATCCCGGTATCTCCGGCACAGGCATACACATCCTGTAAGGTAGATTCAATTGCAGGCACGACTTCGATGGTGATGGAAGTCGGGTTAAGTACTTTACAGCCGTTTCCGCCTAAAGCAAAAACAGAATAAGTCGTCATGCCAACGGGTGGAGTCACAACTTGTGTGTTTCCATTTCCGGGTAAACCGATCCATTCATAAGTCACGCCGCCGGATGCAGTCAGCGTTACAGATTCTCCTGCACAGATTTTAGATTTTGATGCTGCCAGAACGGCTACCGGAGGCCCTACAACAATGGTAACAGTAGCCTGGTTAGCCGAAACACATCCATTTGCTCCTACTGCGTACACTGAATATGTTGTATTCTGTGTTGGAGAAACAACCTGCGTATTTCCATTTCCCGGAAGGCCGCCGCCCCAGTTATAGCTTACACCGCCGGAAGCGGTTAAGGTAACGGATTCCCCCGGACAGATCTGTAAAACAGTAGCCGTCAGTCCTGCTACCGGGAGTGTGGTATTCTGGGTTACCGTAACGTTTGCTGTATATGAACAGTTTAAGTTTCCTGGCTGGTTTACATTGGTTACGGTTAATGTATAAACACCTCCTGCATTCACAACAGGCGTAAGTGTATTAGCTCCGGATACAATGGTTCCGCCAGTGGTGGTCCATGCAATTGTAGATCCTGCAGGAATTACCGATGCAGAAGCATTTAAAGTCACGTTGGCCGTATTACAGGTAATCTGCTGTGGCGGAGCAATGGTTAGTGTAGTCACCGGTGTTGACAGTAACTGTAAGTTGATCACATATTTACATCCGCCGTTAGAAACAAGGACATAAATGGTCTGCCCGCCCGCGCTGTTGAATGATGCAGGCGCAGCAATGGTATTGGCATTCCCGGCATTGGCATCAGCTAAATTTACATAATATGCAAAAGTCACCCCCGGTGCAGAAGTTATCTGCGGCTGTGCTTCTGTAAGATTGTAATTGATGCCTCCCGTCTGGTAACATTTAAATAAAGTGGCATTCTGTACCGTAATCGGCTGGGAAACTTCAATGGTAATGGTTGCCGGTGTCTGCGAAACACATCCGTTCGCTCCTACTGCGCTTACCGTATAGGTTGTGGTAGCGGTAGGTGAAACAGTCTGGGTATTTCCGGTTCCCGTTAAGCCGACCCAATTGTACGTGGCACCACCGGACGCAGTCAGCGTTACCGATTCCCCTGAACAGATCAGTATTTTTGATGCTGTTAAAGTGGTGGTTGGCGGCGCACTGTTTCCTGTAACCGTAACATTTGTGGTTGCCGTACAGGTTAAGTTTCCGGGCTGATAAATATTTGAAATCGTTAAAGTATAGGTTCCTGCCGTATTGATTACAGGATTTAAGGTATTGGCTCCTGATACGATATTTCCGTTTGTTGTAGTCCAAGCAAACGTAGCACCTACAGGATAAACGGATGCCGTACCGTCTAAGGTGATCTGGGAATTTGTACAGGTGAGTATAGCTGGTGGTGCAACGGTTGCCGTGATCTGAGGGGCTTTTATCAGTTGTAACTCCGCAACTTTTGAACAGAATCCGGTTTTAACGAGGACATAAATTGTTTGTCCGGCACTCTGAAAAGCGGTAGGAGCAGCAATAGTACTCGTGTTTCCGGCCAGGGCATCTGCCTGGTTGATATAATAGGCAAAAGTAGCTCCCGGAGTCGTACTGATGGAAGCCTGTGCCGAGGTCAGGTTAAAAGTAGCATTTCCCGCGGTATAACAGGCCGTGAGTATTGCGTTCTGCACTGTAGGTGAAGTTCCGCCCACAACGGTCACTGAAGCCGTTCCCGGACATGTGTTCCCCGGTAAAAATACCTGAACGGTATAAACACCCGGCTGGGTTGCCGTATAAGACGCACTGGTGGCTCCAGGAATAGGCGTAGTTCCCAGCAACCACTGATAAGTAGCTCCCACACCCTGCACAGAGGCAGAAAAGGTCTGAGGGGTATTGTCACATACATTAATGGATGACGGAAGCGTCACTCCGGCAGGATCTAAAAGCTGAACGCCGATATCGAAAGACCCCGCTTCAAGGAAAACCGCAGAGTCAAAGTTTGAATCCTGGTAATCTGCCAGTACCATTTTAAAATGGTAAGTCTGTCCCGGGATTACGGTTGCCGTTGCCGTAAGAGGAATTGTACGTCCGTCAAAATTAGTCTCTATCTGAGGGTTATTGATTCCTGCAAAATACTGTACGTTTTTCGGTCCACACGGCAGGTTCCCCGGAATAATATTGGTAACACTTACAGGTCCTGCTCCTCCCGGAAGAAGGGCAAGGTTAGTGTAGGTAGGATCGCCTACTTTTTTTAATAATAATGCGAAACCGTCGGAAATATTACAGGTGAAATTACTCTGGTATTCTTTGGAGGCAAATAAATACCGGAATGAAACTTTGGTAGAAGCCGGTACGAAATCAAATTCAATATAGGTAGCATCCCTTAAGCCTGAATTGTTAACACCCAACGCGGCCGCAAGATCAACATCTCCGGTGGTAGGAAGCGCGTCGCTCAAAGTTCCCTGCAAGGTATTCCCGGTTTTGCGGGCATATCCTGTAGTAAGGACAATCCCTTTGGCAAAAGGAAAATTGGTTGTGGCTTTATTAAAATACCCCCAGCTTCTGTTCTGATCGGTAACTGCTAAATTAGGAGAAACAACAACATTGGTTACATTGGCTGCGGAACAGGTAGACCCGCCGCTGATGAGTACATCTTTAACCAACTGCGTAATACTGAAGTTTGATTCCGGGTACCCCGCTGCATTGACGTCAATAAAAGCACCGGCTTTCATACTTTCAGCTGAAGGTTTCCTTACAATGCCCTTGCTCTGTCTGTCCTGAGCAAAAACAAGGCATCCCGCAAAAAATAAGAATAAAGCCAAAAATAAACTTTTTGTCCTCGTGTTTAACATTTTATATTATTTTAAACAAAAATACTATTTTTTTTGATTGAATTATTACATTATCACTTATACAATCCATTCCATTATAAAAATATGGGATTCAGTTGTATTAAAAATAAAAAAGACCGACATGCTGTCGGCCTTTCCTAGGGATATTTAAATTTTCTTATTCTATATTTTTCAGCAGTATCCAGCCTGTTTTTATGGTAGGCTTTTTACTGGCCGGATCTTCAAAAGTTATCTGATACCAGTAAGATGCTGTCTGCAGTTTTTTCCCTTGGAAGTATCCGTCCCAGTATGGCTGCAGGCTAGTTGCCGTGTATACCTCTTTTCCGTAACGGTCAAAAACAGAAGCTTTGAAATCTTTATTCTTGATAATTCCCCTGAAATCAATCAGATCATTGATGTTATCTCCATTCGGTGTAATGACATTCTGCATAATAAATGTAAAATATTCCAGGAATCCTACACAGCTGGTCTTTTTCACCCGCACCCTGATGGATACCACGATATTTCTCGGTATGTTTGAGAATGTATTTGAATTCTGCCATGTTACGCCGTTATCAATTGAATATTCCAGCGGCCCGTTGCTTGGGTTGCTTGCCGTGATAATCATGGTTCCGTTTTCGTTGTAGTTCACGTTAATAATTTCAGGGATAACCGCCTGAACAACCTGTGTGGTAAAATCTTTCTGACAAACCCCGTTGTTAATCGTTACCGTATAGGTTCCCGGTGTTGCTACGGAAATAGTCTGGGAGGTATCTCCCGTACTCCACAAATAATTATAGTTAGGTCCTGCTCCGGCGTCCAAAGTAATCACATCGCCCTGGCAGATCATTCCTCCGGAAAGCGATGAGGTAATGGCAGGCACTACTTCTACCGTTAAAGTGGCAGGCTGTAAAGACTTACATCCCTGTGCACCGATTGCAAATACCGAATAGGTAGTGGTCTGTGTCGGGGATACCGTCTGTGTAGCACCGGTTAAAGGCATTCCTACCCATTCATATGTTGTTCCGTTTGCAGCAGTTAAAGTAGTGGATTCGCCAACGCAGATCCTTACTTTTGTTGCCGTAAGCTGTGCTACCGGGGTAGCTTCTTTTCTTAACGTTAAGGTAACCGTTTTGCTGCAGAAAGCACCGTTGGAAACAACAACATGCAGTACCTGTCCGTCTGTACCGTTATAGCTTCCTAATAGTGCCGGAGCAATAAAGTTTGCATTTTGTGCCACTGCATCGGCCTGATTAACATAATAACGTACAACTGCAGTTGTAGAAGTCGTAATCAAAGGCGTTGCACTATTCAGGTTAAAGGTAGAGACAGAAGGCGTTGTACACAGCTTCAGGGTAGCATTCTGTGCAGGAGGCGTTGTTCCTCCCACAATCGTAATTACCGCTGATGCCGGACACTGGTTCCCCGGAACGGAAACTTTCACTTCATAAGCCCCCGGAGAGGTTGCGGTGTAGGAAATATTTGTTGCTCCATTGATTGCCACACCGTCTTTGAACCACTGGAAAGTCATTCCCGGAGCAGCCGTTAGCAATGCCGTTAAAACCTGAGGGGTGTTGTCACACATATTTACCGTATCCGGCAAAACCACGCCGTTGGCATCTACAATTTTAATCCCGATATCAAAAGATCCTCCTTCTAAAAACACGGCAGAATCCAATGTCTGGTCATTATAATCGGCCAGAACCATTTTAAAATGGTAGGCAACACCAGGTGTTACATCGGCAATTGCCGTTAAAGGGATTACCCGTCCGTTAAAATTGGTTTCGATACTCGTTGTATTATATCCTGCAAAATAAGTGGGGTTTAAAGCGCCGCATGAAAGTGTACCTCCGCCAAACTGTGTGGCCGGGCGTATATTTGTAACACTTACCGGGCCTGCCGTTCCCGGAAGTATGGCCACATTGGTGTACGGGCCTCCCGCTACAGGTCTGATCAACAAAGCAAATGCATCCGAATAACTGCACGGGAAACTACCCGTATATTCTTCTGAAGCGAATATATAATTAAATTTTATCTGATTGGAATTCGGTACAAAATCAAACTCCAGTGCTACGGCATCACGCTGATTGCCGATGTTGGTACTGGTGGCGGCTGCAAGATCAGCATCCCCGCTCTGTGAAATGGTGCCCTGCAGGCTTCCTGCGATGGCTGCATTTCCGGTTTCTCTTGCATAACCGGTGGATAAAACAATACCGTTATCAAAAGGAAAACTCGTGGTTGCTTTATTGAAATAGCCCCAGAACCTGTTGTTATCTGTTGGAAGGTGGTTAGGAGTTACCACTACATTCGTTACATTCGGTGTTCCGCAGCCGGACTGTCCGTTAATAAGAACCTGCTGTACAAGCTGCTGCATTGTAAAGGCGGTTTCCGGATAGGATGCGGCATTTACATCAATAAATGCTCCGGCCTTCATGCTTTCAGATGTCAGTTTTACTTTACCGTTTTTCCGGGATGCATTCTGTGCCAATGCTGATCCTGAAATTAGAAGTAATACTAAAAAAAAGAAGTAGTTTTTTAGTCTATAATTTAACATTTTTTTATTGTTTGTTCAAAAATACTAAATTTCAGATTAGAATTGTATAAAATTAAACGTTAATTGTATGAGAAATTTAATTTATTCTGAATATTTAAGAATAACAGATAATATATCTGCTTAAAATAAAAGACCGGTAAAAAAATTAGCCTCAATTGTGAATTATCTGTTAATTTAAACTGAATAAGAAGATAATTTCATTCTTATTCATCTTTAAGCTGCTCAATTTTATTCTGGAGCTCCTCAATTTTATCTTTTAAAGCTTTTATTTCATTTTTGTTTGAGCTCACATTGCTTTTAAGCATTACATTCTTTGCCCTCTCGCTGTGGACTTCATCATCTTCCTCTTCATTGATTTCTTCGATATCTTCCTGAATGTCTTCAATATCCTCGGTAATCTCTTCAATATCTTCACTGATTTCCTCGATGTCTTCGCTGATCTCTTCGATGTCTTCTTGGATATCTTCAATATCCTCCTGGATATCTTCAATTTTTTCATGGCTTTTGTTTACGGACATCTGGATAAAAATGGCGAGGTAAATGGCCTCCAGGGAAACAACCGTGGTAAGGATCAGCAGCATTTTATCAAACTCCACAAGGTGAAGCAGGGGCAGTAAGAACGAAACAATAAAAAACAGGGTGTGGGCAATTAATGACGGAATGGAACCGATCCACCAGGTAATCCCGTTGGCTATTTTTTCTAAAACTTCTGATTTGTCTTCCTGGTTTTTCATTTGTGTTTTGTGTTTATATTATTTCTTTGGTTACTCCTAATCCGAACAGGGCAAAATCATATTTTGCAGGATCGGTCTCATCCAGTTTCCTGATTATAAGATCCAGCTCCTCCACCGTTTTCCAGTCATTCTGTGTCCTTGAAATCAGGCCCAGCTTCCTTGAGATATTTCCGGTATGCACATCCAACGGGATGGAAAGATGTTTCTGGTCTATGTTTTCCCAGATGCCGAAATCTACGCCGCGCCTGTCTTTACGAACCATCCACCGAAGAAACATAATGATTCTTTTGGTAGAGGAATTTTTATACGGCGAGCTTACATGCTTATGGCTCCGGTGTTTTTCAACGCCCAAAAACCGGCTCCTGAACCGTTCAATGGCGTGCAGAAAATTGGTTTCAGGGTCATTTACCGTAAATAAATCTTCCAGGCTTTCATTTTCCTTATATATCTTGTTGAACTGCCGGATAAAATATGCAAAATCTTCACCGTTAAAAGTTCTGTGGATGCTTTTCCCCTGAATTTCCTGCAGGTCTTTTTCAGAATAATTCATGACAAAATCATAAGGCGAATTCCCCATAATCTCCAGCATTTTTTCTGCTGATTTTATGATTGCTTTCCGGTTTCCCCAGGAAATAGTAGCTGCCAGGAAACCCGCGATTTCAATATCCTGCTTCAGGGAAAAACGGTGCGGAATCTGTATCGGGTCATGTTCTATAAAATCAGGACGGTTATACTGATCTGCCTTTTCATCCAAGAATATTTTTAATTCCTCAAGCTTCAACATCATTTTTCTAAATTTTCACAGGCTCCAGATCCTTCGGTAAAAACGTATTTGGGAAAATAGTCCTTGCTTCATCCGTAAATACGGTTAAATCTGCATACCGGTTAGAAAAATGCCCCAGGATCAATTTCCCCACCTGCGCTTTCTGAGCAATGGTTGCCGCTTCCAAAGCAGTTGTATGCCCGGTATAATCCGCCATTTCTTTGAGATCATGTAAGAACGTGGACTCATGATAAAGGACGGTTGCATTTTTAATAATGGGAATCACACTTTCCAGATATCTCGTATCACTGCAGAACGCATAAGAAACGGGAGCAGCCGGCTCGGTGGTAAGGATTTCATTTTTCAGAACATAACCGTCACTCAAAACAAAGTCTTTTCCTGCTTTGATATTATGGTAATCACAGGTTTCGATTTCGTCATATTTGGCAATCTCCTTCATATTCAGGTGCCTGTCTTTTACTTTTTCCTTAAATAAATACCCGTTGCAGTAAATCCTGTGGTCCAGCGGAATTGTATAGACCTCTACCCTGTTGTCTTCATAAATTTTTTCAGACTTTTTTTGGTCCAGCTCATGATACACCACTTCAAAGCCACGGTGGGTTTCCGTAATGGTGAAAATTGTTTCCAGCATTTTTTTAATGCCTTTCGGGCCGTACACATGAAGTGGGTTATCCCTTCCGAGCAGTCTGAAGGAGGCAATCAACCCCGGCAGGCCGAAACAGTGGTCCCCGTGAAGGTGTGAAATAAAAATATGGTTGATCCTGGAAAATTTCGCTTTTGCTTTTCTCAACTGAACCTGCGTGCCTTCTCCGCAATCAATCAGAAAGGATCTTTCCTCCATTTCCAGAAACTGTGCGGTAGGGGAAGAATTGATGGTGGGAATCGCTGAATTAAAGCCTAATATCGTTAAGTAAGTACTCAAATCAATGGTTTATTATAAAGACAAATGTACGACAGAAATCTGAATCTGAAGGCAGGGCCTTTTTATACTTTTATCCGGTTTGGAACTAAGTTAATCCAAATCTCCGGCCACTTTCCGGTTAACAGTTCAATCTTTCACTTTTAAAAAATCCAGGAAAAGATCCAGCGCCTGTTTTCTGTGGCTGATTTTATTTTTATCTTCGGGATCCATTTCTGCAAACGTCATTTCATATCCTTCAGGAACAAAAACAGGATCATAACCAAACCCTTTGAATCCTTTATTTTCAGCCAGTAAATTTCCGTGAGCCCTTCCGTCGAAATATTTAGGCCCGTTTTCATCATAGTAGCATAAAACGGTGATGAAATAAGCTTTGCGGTTTTCCATACCTTCCATTTCGCCCAATACCTTTTCAATATTCTTCGCAAAATCATGGTCACCGGCATAGCGTGCGGAAAAAATACCGGGTCTTCCGTCTAAAGCTTCCACCACCAGGCCGCTGTCATCCCCAAGGCTCGGAATGCCTGTTTTCTCAAAACAGTATTTCGCTTTGATCAGAGCATTGGCATTGAAAGAATCCCCGTCCTCCACAATTTCTTCATGGATATTATAATCCGTAAGACTTTTCACCACAAAATCATCTCCCAGGATCTGCTGGATTTCTTCTTTTTTATGCAGGTTGTGGGTAGCTACCAGTAATTCCATATGCATTTTCATTTTTAAATTTATTTTGATTGAGTCTGAAAGCCCTTACTTCAGATCTCTTTATAATGTACCTTATTCTTCACCGCAAATAGGTAGTAAAACAGTGAAAAAAGCACTATGCCGACTGCCAGTATTACCCATTCCGATACTTTAAATGCGTCTGCAAAACTTTCATTTTTGGTATAGGTAATTAGTAAGGTAGAGCATAAGTTATTAAAACCGTGAAGCAGCATAGGCAACAGCAGGGATTGGGTTTTGTGATATACCAGCCCTAAAACACAGCCCAGTAAAACCGCCCCGACGAACTGCCAAGGATTCGCATGAACGAGCCCGAAGATCACAGATGCTATAACGATGGCTTTCCACGGCTCAACACCTTTATTGATCAGCCCTTTCTGAATGATTCCCCTGAAAATAATTTCCTCGAAAATCGGGGCACAGATTACGGCTGTAATAACCATAACGATGGGATCATCGGTCAGTTGCTCCATCAGCTGTGTAAAAAATTCATAGTATTTCCCGAAAAAAGGTCCTGTTGTAGGGATCTGTGCTGCAATAAATTCGGCGATGAACATCATCCCGGTCATCATGGGAAAGATCAGCAGATAGGTGTAAAAGTTGGTTGGAGAGAAATTGAAATTAAGCTTTTTCCCTGTCGTTCTCCTTACCACGAAAAAATCAAAGAAAGCAATGGCCGTAAGAAATCCGGCAGCATTGGAAAGCATAAAAAACCAGTCTCTGTACTGAAGGTTTTCTTTAAACGTGAACATCCAGAAAACATTAAAGAATGAAGTAATCATTGTTCCGGCAAACAGGCCTGCCAATAAAACAAGACCTCCGATCCAGGTAAACGTAAACTTGGGATATCTGCTGCTTTCCATTATTTCCAGTTAAAATTATGCTAACAAAGATAAGTATTTTGTGTGACTGACCGTAAATAAGTCATGGGTGAATCCTGAAACTTTTTTAATGAATACGGGATTTAACGCTTTATGTCCAGTCCAAAATCCCATCCCTGTTAATTTGATTTTTAATTTCCATTAAAAATCACGATTTTTGCAACTTCAAAACAGGATATGTCAGACTTAATCAAAGAAATAGAGAAAAGAAAAACTTTCGGGATTATCTCTCACCCCGATGCCGGGAAGACCACCCTTACGGAAAAGCTTCTGCTGTTCGGGGGTGCAATTCAGGAAGCGGGTGCGGTAAAATCCAACAAAATAAAAAAAGGGGCTACTTCCGATTTCATGGAAATTGAAAGACAGAGAGGGATCTCGGTAGCAACTTCCGTTTTGGCTTTTGAATACAGGGGCCATAAAATCAATATCCTGGATACCCCGGGCCACAAAGATTTTGCAGAAGACACCTACCGTACGTTAACTGCCGTTGATTCGGTAATCGTAGTTATTGACGTGGCAAAAGGGGTTGAGGAACAGACGGAAAAACTGGTTCAGGTATGCAGGATGAGAAATATCCCGATGCTGGTTTTCATCAATAAGCTGGACCGTGAAGGTAAAGATGCCTTTGATCTCCTGGATGAGGTGGAACAGAAATTAGGGTTAACCGTTTGTCCGCTTTCCCTGCCTATCGGGATGGGAAGTGATTTCCAGGGGATTTACAATATCTGGGAAAACAACATCCAGTTATTCTTAGAGGAGAAAAAACAGAAAGTGGGAGAAGCGATTAAATTTGATGATATCAATGATGCTTCAATTGATGAAGTAATCGGTGAGAAAGCAGCCGGTACACTGAGGGAAGAGCTGGATCTGGTACAGTCCGTTTACCCGGAATTCAACCGTGAAGATTATATGAAAGGCGAACTGCAGCCGGTGTTCTTCGGTTCTGCTTTAAATAATTTCGGAGTGCGGGAACTGCTGGATGCGTTTATCGACATTGCCCCGATGCCGCAGCCGAAAGAAAGCGACACCCGCCTGGTAAAACCGGAAGAGGATACGTTCACCGGATTTGTTTTTAAAATCCACGCGAACATGGATCCGAAACACCGGGACCGCCTGGCTTTCGTAAAAATTGTTTCCGGAACTTTTAAAAGAAACGAAAATTACCTGCTGGTAAGGGAAGGAAAGAAAATGAAGTTCTCTTCCCCGAATGCATTCTTTGCGGATAAAAAGGAAGTGGTGGACGAAAGTTTCCCCGGAGACATTGTAGGCCTTCATGATACGGGAAATTTCAGGATCGGTGATACGTTGACAGGCGGTGAAAAACTGAGCTTTAAAGGAATCCCGAATTTCTCTCCTGAACATTTCAGGTATATCAACAACAACGATCCGTTGAAAGCAAAACAGCTGGCTAAAGGTATTGACCAATTGATGGACGAAGGGGTTGCGCAGTTGTTTACGCTTGAAATGAACAACAGGAAAATTATCGGTACCGTGGGTGCCCTTCAGTATGAGGTAATCCAGTACCGTCTGGAACATGAATACGGCGCAAAATGTACGTATGAGCCTCTTTCCATGCATAAGGCCTGCTGGGTTGAAGCGGATGAGAAATCAGAAGAGTTTAAGGAGTTTGCACGGTTAAAGCAGCGGTTCCTGGCCAGAGACAAGTATAACCAACTGGTTTTCCTGGCAGATTCATCTTTTACGATTCACATGACGCAGGAAAAATTCCCGAATATCAAGCTGCATTTCATCAGTGAATTCCAGAATGCCTAATTAAAAGCAATAAAACAGACCTTACATACAATCCGCTGAAATTTTTTCAGCGGATTTTTTTTGCATAAATTCCAAATTCTACAATAGACATTAAAAATACTGTCATATTGATATAAATCTTCATCAATCGTAAGGATCAATTACATAAACGGCCTGAAAAAAACTTGTAAAACTTTTGTAAAACAGATACAATCTACTGATTTTAAACATATTAATATTTTACGGCCAGAATACATCGCATTTACAACCTTTACAAAGGCTTCCCTCCTAATTTTACTTCATCAAAAAATCAACATTATGAAAAAGTTCATATTACTTGTAGCGGTATCAGGCTCATTTATCATGTGTAAAAAAGGAGAAGCCACTGCATCCCAAATGGAAAATACGCTGAAATCTGCAGATAGCACCGTTTCTGAAACTTCTGAAAAGATCAGCCGTGTGAGTGACCGGGCCAATGCAGCACTTGATTCTGCCAATGTAAGGATCAAAGAATTTGAAGATACAAAGAATGGTGTTAAAGACAGGATTGAAAGTACCTCAAAAATGGTGGATTCCCTATCCGAAAAGATTTCATCGGTAAAACTGGAAACCAAAGCGGAGAAGAAAGATTCGGTAAAAAAGGATGAAAAAATTGTGGTGAACGTTCCGGCTCCGAAAGTAATCAGGGAAACCAAAATCGTTTACAAGGATAAACCCCGGAAAGAAAATTATGAACTGAATGTTGTTAAAAACAAACTGGTAAAGACCGGCATTCTGGAACTGACGGTAAATGATGCTGAAACAGCAAAAGAAACCGTAAAGGAAGAGGTTGCCAAATATGACGGAATGATCAGGAGTGAAAATATTTCGCTGAACAACGGTGATAAGAAAATAGCCTATTTAAAAATCAGGATCCCGATTCAGAAATTTGATTATCTGATGGACGACCTCAGCCAAAACCTCGGAAAAGTCGAGAATAAAAGTGTTGAGATTTCCGGACAGGATTTTATGCAGAATACGATGTGTGAAGTGGACGTTACCCTTTACGGAAATGAAGGAAGCTATGCCGAAAATAATGAAAAGCCTGAAACATTCGGTGAAAGATCTTTTGCTGCCGTTTCTTCAGGATGGAACGTGATTACTTCTGTTTTCCTTTTCATCCTCCCGCTCTGGCCCTTGTTTTTAATCGCAGGGATCGGCTATTATTTTTACAAGAAAAAAAATAAAAATACAGCGGATCATGACCGAAGC
>Ga0265798_10003061_pt1 | contig 24084 bp, 25 predicted proteins | sample P3T30metagenome_FD_192430 | JGI IMG/M metagenome (GOLD analysis project Ga0265798, IMG submission 192430) | Plant litter microbial communities from East Loma Ridge, Irvine, California - P3 T30 | ecosystem: Environmental > Terrestrial > Plant litter > Unclassified | place: USA: California...
CAGGGATGTCTGCGTCGGCCGCAACCAGCTGAAGCCGGCGCGTCGCCACCATCGAGACCTGCCGTGCTTCCGCGATAACCGCAGACGGTGTGCCATCGCGCACCGCGTCTTCGATGACGGCCAGCAGCGCTGCGTCATCGAGCGGCTGCGCATAGATCACGTTCGCGGAAAGCAGGCCCGCCTGCTCGAGGCCGGGGGCGTAAAGATCGTTACGGCAACTCGCCCACAATACCGGCCCGCCGGTCCGGGCCGACTCGCGTGCTGCAATGCCGGCGAGGAACAGCGTGGTGGCTGCGTCGTCGACCAGCGAGCAGCTGTGCGCTGCGGCCTCGTGGAGCGCGCCCGTGCGCAGGCCCCCGCCACTCAGGCGGCTATCGATGCCCTCGATTTCGAACGGCAACACCCGGTAGTCGGCGACAGGGACCGCGATCGTTCGCAACCGTGCGAGACTTTGCTGGAGGTTAGTAGGCGCGGCAAACATGATAAGCTCAAACTCGAATCGTTCTCTATATGTTCCGCTCAAGGCGGCGCTTCGTCAAGGCGATTCCGGCAAGCGGTTCGACCAAATCGGGATTCGACGGATGACTGCGGGACGGAACGGCTGCGCAACATAAGACAAACAAAGCAGGAAGATTTCTCTTTCGTTCTGTCATCGGCTGACTCATAGAATCGCGATGCCGATCCGCCCCGAAAACCGCTGGCTTTACCCGATCGATTGGCGGCAGCTTTCCGACGTGATCCGGTTCGACCGAGCCGGCGCGCGCTGCGAGCATTGCTCGAGACCGCACATGCGACGGGTCGCCCATCTCGGCGACGGTCGTTGGTGGGACGCTGAGGCTACGTGCTGGCGCTCAGCGCGTGGCAAGCGGATCACGCTGAAGGGCGACTTCATCCTCGTGTCGGTGCGAACGACCTATGTCGTGCTGGCCTGCGCGCATCTCGATCACGATCCGGGCAACAGCATGCCCAGCAATCTCGCGGCGCTCTGCCAGCGTTGCCATATGATCCACGATGCGGCCGAGCATCGATGGCAGCGCTGGTGGAACGTGTTTCGCCTGCGCGCGATCCGCGACCTGTATGAGGATCCCCGCGTCACCCGGGAGCGGGGTGCACGGTAGGTGGCCACGAAGGCTTCGCATCTGGCGAGGCGCCCGTTGGGCGGACGCTCCTGTCCGCACGCAGTCCGATACCCTCGACGACGTGATGATGTGCCAACGTTCGAACAGTCGAGCGGAAGGCCGCGATGTCGGCCGCGTTGCGCAGCGTCGTTGAAACGTTGCCCGTCATGGCTAAGGTCGTGCGAGTTTCACAAGGGAAGTACACGAGCATGAATATGGGTGAATTGGTCAAGGCCGTCGCTGGTACGACGAGCACGAGCGAGGCAGAAGCCAAGGCCGCGATTGCCGCCGTGTTCGAGCATATCGCAGGCGCAGCCGCAAAGGGCGAAGAGGTCGCGATCGCCGGCTTCGGCAAGTTCTCAGTCAAGGATCGTCCCGAGCGCCAGGGCCGGAACCCGTCGACCGGCGAGGCAATGACGATCGCGGCATCGAAGAAGGTCGCGTTCACGCCCGCCAAGGGGCTGAAGGACAAGCTCTAAGACCAGAGTGCCGGCGGGCGGAGCTTGCCGGCACCACGATAGGGTGCTCGGATGTGTAATCGATACAGGCTGACGGCAAAGCAGGCGGAGATCGCCGCGACGTTCGGCATCCGGCCGCCTTACGAGCCGGACGAGACTTACCCGGCTCCCGACATCTTTCCGACGGGCAAGAAGACACCGTTCTACGGCCAAGTGATTATCCAGGACGGCGCTGACCGAAAGATCGAGCGGATGGAATGGGGTGTGCCGACCCAGGTGCCGAGCAAGCGCGACGCAAGCGTAAAGCTGACCAAGTACGTGACGAACGTGCGCAATCTCAGCTCGAGCTTCTGGCGATCGATGCTGACGACGCCGGCACGCCGCTGCCTGGTGCCGGTCACGGCATTCTCCGAATTCGGAATCGCGACCGGTGAGGACGGGAAGAAGCCGCTGCACTGGTTCGACGTGCCTAGTCGCCCGATTTTTGCCTTTGCCGGGATCTGGCGACCGACCGAGCGCGGAAACGCCTACGGATTTTTGACCACCGAGCCGAATGCGATCGTCGCGCCGATCCATCCAAAGGCGATGCCGTTGGTTCTGCACGATAGCGACTATGATCGGTGGCTATCGGCACCATGGGACGATCTGAAGGAGCTCGTGGCCCCCTACCCTTCCCAGTTGATGCGGCTCCGCTGACGCTCTTATGATCCCCTAAATCCAGCTGACCTTCTGCGGTTTCATTCGCTGCGCTGGTGCGCTCGCCAAGCGTCGTTCCAATCGTCATGATGCTCGGGCACGCGGCTGATGAGCTCGCGGCCGTTCGCTGTCAGGTGATCGCGTGCCTTCTCGAGCAGGCGGTCGGCCGCGCGGCCTCGGTCGCCGTAAACGATCACACGCCGGACCTTCTCCGGGATCGCGACGAAGGCAAGCCGTTCGACACCGCCCAGTGCCCATGTCGGCGTTCCAAACCACTGCGTTGCTGACAGAGCATCCTCGATCCCTTCGGCAAGGCCCAGTTCGTCGGTCGCGGGCACAAGCCGGATCGCAGCCGTGCCGAGCAGCCCGAGCGCAACCTTCGGCTTGGGGATGGGCTTTCGCAGCACATCGTCGGAAGCGAGAAAGGTACGTTGAACCGCGACGAGACCGAGGTCGTTTTCGACCGCCGCGATCATCGCGGGCATGACGCGTCTGTCGGCGCCGGAGCCAAATATGGTCGCCGGGTTGAAGCGCAGAGCCTTGGGATAGGGCGCGGAGAGACCACGGGCGACGAGATAGTCTTCAGCGAGCGTGCCCGCGATCGGCGCGCTGGCGTTCCAGAGACGCACGGCGAGCGCGCCCAAGTCGCGCTTTGGTTTTCCCTCCGGCATTGCCACTGCAGAACGGTCATGGAGCTTCCGGCGATGAAGCGCCTTGAGCACCTCGAACGTTGTACAGCCGGCAAAACAGTGGAAGAGGATCGCGGAATCGCCGAGCCGGACGGACAGGCTGGGTGAGCCATCGTCATGGGCCGGGCAGCGGCATTCGCCGCAGGTGCCACGCCATACCCCGCCGAGCTGTTCGACAATGTTCTTGGCTCGAATTTCGGCATCGAGGGGTAGTCTCGCCATCGGCCACGTCCTGTGAAGCTGGTAGGTTTCGGTCACTCTGGCCTCCGGAAAATATCACCGAAGGCACAGGCGGCATCCTCAACTCTGGAGGGTCGGCAGGAGACGATTGGCCGCGCGTTGCGCGACGATCTCCTTCGTCCAGGTCTCGACCCAAGCGAGGATCGTCACCCGACCGGGTCGAGACCGCCGAGCGGGCTCGGGCGCACCGCAGCGTAAGGTCGAGCCGTGCCGCCAAGGCGCTCCCGCCCCTCATCAGCTATGCTCGGCTTCCGCTTTGGTCAGGATCGAGAAGGTGTCGGCAATCAGTTCGGTGCGGTAGGAAACTTCGTTGCCTTCGCCGTGGTTGCTCTCGCGGACCCGGCCGGTGACATGCACCAGATCGCCCTTCCCGGCCGCTTCGACTTGGGGGCCGACATTGGAGAAGCACACGACGCTGTTCCATAGCGTGTCGGTCTTCCAGTCGTCGCCATCGCGCCGGTTATAATTGGCGGCGACGCTCACGTAGGTGACCTTCTCGCGCGCCGTGATTTTGCCAATGCGACCGATGATCCGAAATTCGGCAATATTCTGTGGCATGATATCCTCCTTCGTCGGTGTTGGGGTCGGATACGGCTGGCCGATGCGAGGCTAGTCGCGCTCCTCCTGGCGATGCCAAAAGTGGTAGCGCGCCACGTTCTCGGGCGTAGCGTATGTGTCGTAGGCCTTCGTCCAGTCTCGCCGGATGGCCTGCTGCGCTGTCCGCAGTGGTACGCGGCGCTCGCAAACCAGTCGCCACAAGACGTAGGCCAAGGCATTCTTGTCAGTCGCGTTCGCCTGGCCGTGTCGGGGCTGGAGCCACAGATCGCGCAGGTCGAGCGGCGCGCCGCCAAGCGAGATCGGGATCAGATGATCCAGTTCGTAATCGGCGAAGGACTCGCCCGGATGCTGCGCGTCTATCATTCGCCGTTTGATCGGCTCGGTAACCGCGTAGGCGGGGCGGACCGATCGGGCATAGCCCGGTCGGCAGATCGTCGTGCCGATGTTCGCCTGAGTAATAGAAGGATCGACCGCCCCTGGCGTGTCGCGGGGCGGCAGGATGCTGGTTCGGTCCACCCGCAAGAACGGATTGCGGAGCGCCGTCGATAGGCCGGCAACGGCATCGCAGAAGTCATGCGTCGCAGCGACGCGGCAGGCCGAAACCTCACCTCGCCTCACAGCCCGTTGGTCGTCGAATGGACGATACCAAATGGCGATAGCGGTCAAGAGCGCCAACCCGCCCGATAAAGATTGCAGCTTCAAGAGCTCATCGCCCGTATATCCCCCCTCTTCCGAGTCCCGCAAAACCATCTCGACTAATTGAGTTAGCTAGGTCTTAGCCTTGCTAAGACTATCGAAAATCCGTTCGAGGCGCCTCTTCCAGAGTTAGGGTGCAATAGCGCGCCTCTAATCGCAATAAATTACGCCGCATAACTCCATAATCGTGAATGGTTCGCTCCAGATATGGTGTTGTTTGCTCGTATCTTCAGACCTAGCCTTTTTATAAGGATGTCTTTCAGTAGCTGACATCTGCTCGGGTCTAAATCAGTAACGGTGCATTGATGTGCTTCCGGTGAGTATCGTAGCGAAGGCAATTCAACTCTGCGCCGCCGGGCTTGCCGGGGCCGGAGCGCCATCTCCCGCGTCGCTCGCGGTCTCCGTTCGTTCGGGTGCGGTCCTCGCTAGGCAGCCGGGCAACGCAGCTGACGCAGAGGCGACGGTGCGTGATCTGATCGCGCTGGGTGCCGACTTTAGCGCTGGACCACTGAAGATCGCGGGCCACGACTTTGCAAGTTACGGTGTCACGCCGACGACGGTTTTTGATGCCTGCGCGCTCGCGCATACCGAAGACGACCATCCTATCGGCTCCGCGGGCGCGCCCTCAGTGACGAACGTCGCGGCCCTCGTCCGACGCGCCTTCGGTGCGCGGGTTACCGACACGATCCGCCCGATGAACGCCAATTACGGCGCGCGAAATAGCTGGCACAAGTTCGGCCAGGCGCTCGATTTCGTACCGGCGGGCGGCGTCGACGCGATCGACCGCGAGCAGATCCGCGCCCTCATGGCACAGAGCGGTATCCATATCATCGAGCTGCTCGGGCCGGGCGATCGCGGCCACTCCAACCACTGGCATGTAGCGTTCGCGCGGCCCGGGCAGATCATAGACCGAACCCGGCCGATCGAAGGCGACGAGGACTGGCTCATCACCGTCGCACAGGGCGATGCGCCGGCATCGCCCACGCCCGTCGGAGCCGAGGCGCCGACCGCGCCCGCCTCGCCCCTCGCCTTTGCCGCGAAAGCACCGCCGCAATGGGACGTGTTCGCAAACCAGGAATGGCGCGCAGTTCATGGAGGTGGCTCATGATCCGACATTTGATGACCAAGCTGGGCGGCACTACTGGCGCCATCGCGCTATGCGCGGCCGGCGTCGTGGGGGTTGCGGTTCCGCAACCTGCCTACGCGTCGGACTGGGGATGTCAGGTCGTCCTCTGCCTCGCGACGCCCGGTTCGCCGACGAAATATGCCGAGTGCGTCCCCCCGATCACGAAACTCTGGAACGTCCTCGCTATCGGCGGCTCGTTCCCGACCTGCACCGGGGTCGGTATCAAGACGAAGAAGGCCAAGCACGGCTACGACCTGACCGTGACGCTAGCCGATGGCGGAACGTCGCGGTACGCGCTCGACACCCGCTACCAGTCGGTGACGCAGCGATGATCCACGCGGTCGCCGCGATCACCATGCTCGCGCAGCAATGCGCGCCCGAGATCGCGACCGAGGCGGTTGTTCCCCTCGTCGTGACCGAGAGCGGCGGCGACGATCTGTCGATCAATATCAACAAGGGGCCGCGTGTCCGCGCCGCGTCTATCGTCGACGCCGCTGCGCTGGTGCGCCGGTACATGGCGGCCGGCTATACGGTCGATGTCGGTCTGGCGCAGGTGAACTCCGCCAATTTCGCGCGATTGGGTGTAACCGTCGAGCAGGCCTTCGACCCTTGTACGAACCTGCGGCTCGCATCCTCGATGCTGCGGGCGGGATATCGCCTCGCGATCCAGCACTATACGGGGCTGGACGCGATCTCCGCGACCTATTCGCTCTACAATACCGGCACGCTGACGCGCGGCTTTCGCAACGGTTATGTCGGTCGGGTCTGGTCGGCCGCGAGCGGCATGGGGACGATCCAGACACCCCCGCCCATCCCGGGCTCGGCGTCGGCGCCGATCGACACGCCCGCCCCGGCCAAGCCAGCGATCGCCGAAGCTAGCTGGGTGGTGGGGCAGATCGCTTCCAGCACCGTCCAGGTCTTCAAATGAGCGCGGACAACAGCGTTGCGCGGGGGGGACACGATGCGGAGGCGCAAGCCGAACAGGCTCCGTTCCAGATTCCTTCCGAGCTGGCAACACGGTATCAGGTGCGTATCATCGAGCCGTCCGACGGCAGCGAGCGCCGCGTCGGTATGTTCCTGCCGACGGACCGTGAAAACCCGTCGATCGAGATCGCCGGCGATCGCATCATTGCTCGAAACGAGGATCCCGAGACCGTCTCGGCCCTGGTCACGATCGCCAAGCACAATGGCTGGGAGGGGATCGACGTCGAAGGTTCGCCCGAGTTTCGCCACGCGGTGTGGACGGCGGCTTCGCGCGAAGGCCTGACGGTGCGCGGCTATGAGCCGAGTTTCGACGAACAGGCACGAATGGAGGAGCTGCGTCGCGCCGACGCTGCACGACGCGAGCGCGACATGGCGGAGAAGCCGGCTCCGACCGTCGAACCCGTCGCTCTGCCGGCCGCTGCCGAAACGGTAGAGGCGACTATCCGTGCACCGTCGCCCGACGCGGAGAGGAACGGCGCGCCTCAGCCGTTGCCAAGCGGAAGCAGCACCGAATTGTCCGACGCGGACAAGCGCCTCCTGTTGACGGTGAGCGTCCACACGCAGGATCGCAAGTCGCTCTACGCGGCCGTCAGCGAGGACATGGAGCCTTTGCGGAGGGAGGTTCAGGCCGAACGCATCGATCTGAACAGGGATGCCCTGAATGGGGCGCTGGAGCGGGCCTTGGAAAGCCCGACGCTGGTCAGCGCGTTCTCCAGGTCCGGTTATGAACCCGACGATCTGCGCCAGATGGCGGGCGAGGGAGCGTGGGACGGCGACGTCGCCGACGCGATCTACCTCGTGCGGTCTGGGCTCAACCGGCACGAAGTCGCCAAGGATGCCGGCGCAAACGGGTCACTGGCCGACGAGGTCGCCAGCGAGCGAGAAGACCGTCTGGCCATAGAACCGACGGCCCCGCCTGAACGGCAGCCCGAAGCGGAACCACATATCGTCCGGGAGGAGCGCCTACATCAGGCCGCGCCTGAGCCACGTCACGAGAATGACGAACTGGCCGAGCTGTTCCTGCACGGCGGGGCGGAGCGGATTGCCGCCGAGCCCCGCCTCGCCAACGCGCTGCAGGCTCAGGCGGCGATGGAACAGCATCTCGGTGCGGCTTTCGACGGGGACGCGGACCGGATCACGTCCGCGAGCGTCGAGAGCCGCCACATGATCTCGGACGTGCTGCGGCGCGGCCTCGATGTTTCGGTCCGTGAGCCGGCGCCTGTTCGGCTGGTCGAGCCGATCCGACCCACCCACGATCTCGAGAGGTAACCTCAAGCCATGGAGACCCTTATGAAGTTCACTCAGCCCATGGGCCGGATGATGTCCGACGCCCGCGCCCGGCAGGTCATCGGTTTTGCCGGTGCGATTGTTCTCCTCACGATTGCGCAGCCCGTCCTTGCACAGAGCAGCGGCACGTCGATCGAGACCGGGCTCGGCACGATCAGGACCTGGATGACCACCGTCGCTTCCGTCGTCGGTGTCATCGCCGTCATGGCGGTCGGCTATGCCAAGCTGACAGGCCGGATGGATTGGGGGAAAGCGGTTACGGTGCTGATCGGCATCGGCATCATCTTCTCGGCAGCGACGATCGTGGGCTGGATGGGCGGATCGGCGTAACATGGAAGACAAGCTCGCCGAGGATAAGGTGTTCCTCGCCCTGACCAGACCGTCGGTGTTCATGGGACTGCCGCTCGAGGCGATCCTGCCGATCATCATGGTCTGCATGGTGATCTGGGGGATCTTCCACAATCCGTTCTACCCCCTCGCCTTGTTCGGAGCGCTCTACTTCCCGGCGCGCATGATCTGTCACTACGACTTCAACGCGTTCCGGCTGTGGGGCCTGTGGTTCCAGACTGGCTTTCTATCCAAGAACCGCAAGTTCTGGGGAGGCGGGAGCTACTCCCCCGTCCGCCTCGCTAAGGGCGTTAAGCGGAAGCATTTCGGCAATGACTGATTTCAGGCTGAAGCATAAGAAGATCGCGGTTCGCGAGACGGATGACATCAAGTTCATTCCCTACACGCGGCACGTCGATGACACGCTGGTTGCTCTCGAAGACGGCTCGCTCATGCGCATGTACCGCGTCGATGGGCGGCCGTTCGAGACCAGCGACATCGGCGACCTCAAAACCTGGCATAACAAGCTCAACATCGCGTGGCGCTCGATCGGTGACGATCGCGTCGCGCTGTGGACCCATCTCGTGCGAACAGCGACCGACCCCGTTATCGGCGGCGACTTCCACTCCGACTTCGCGCGAACCTTGCAGGAGAAATACGCCGACACGCTGAAGGAGAAGGTCCTCTATCACAACGAGTTCTACGTCACGATCATCGTGCGGCCGTCGAGCATGGCCGGCGAGCAGGTAACACGGCTTTTCTCGAAGCGAAAAGCCAACGCCGAGATCGACGATCGCACGCTCACGATCATGGCGGACAAGTGCCGCGACTTCGAAACGCTGCTCGCCGATGTCGCGCCGGAGCCACTCTCGCTGTATGCGTACAACGGCGTCCTTTTTTCGCGACCGATGGAGGTGCTGCACTTCATCCTGACCGGCGACCGCATCCGCGTGCCGCTGCTCGACGGCAGGCTAGGTCAAGCCCTGTATACCTCACGGGTGGTGTTCGGTCGCGAGGCGGCCGAAATCCGGCTGCCGCACACGTCGCATTACCTCGGCATGTTCGGTGTGCGCGAGTATGTCGCCAGCACACGGACCGGTCAGTTCAACAGCCTGCTCACGCTCGATTTCCCGTTCGTGCTAACCCAGAGCTTCGCGCCATTGGTAAAGTCGGTCGCGAGCGACCGGTTCACGAAAAAATACAAGCAGATGGTCTCGTCGGACGATGCCGGCGTCAGCCAGGCGGAGGAGCTGCTGGACGGCGTCGACGATCTCATGGCGAACCGCTTCGCGATGGGCGAGCACCACCTCTCGATTGCGGTCATCGACGAGAATCCCAAGCGGCTGCTGGAGCGCCTGTCGATCGCACGATCGGCCGCGGCCGATACGGGCATGGTAATGGCGCGCGAGGACGTCGCGCTGGAGGCCGCCTTCTGGGCGCAGCTTCCCGGCAATTTCAGGATGCGCGCGCGCCCCGCGGTCATCAACACGCGCAATTTCGCAGGCCTGAGCCCGTTCTACACCTTCCCGGCAGGCCGCAAGTCGGGAAACCACTGGGGCGAGGCGGTGACACTGCTCAAGACGCGCGCCGGCTCCTCCTTCTGGTTCAATTTCCACCGTGCCGACATCGGCCACACGCTCATCATCGGGCCAACCGGTGGCGGCAAGACGGTGCTGCAGAACTTCCTGCAGGCGCAGCTTGAAAAGACCGGCGCGAAACAGGTGTTTTTCGACAAGGACCGCGGCGCCGAGATTTTCGTCCGCGCTTGTGGCGGCACCTATCTGGCGTTGCGCGACGGCGAGCCCACCGGCTTCGCGCCGTTGAAGGGTCTGACCCCGTCGCCGCACGACATCGCGTTTCTACGGCAGTTCATCCGCGTCCTGGTACGCCGGGAAAACCGGCCGCTCAGCGTCGCGGAAGAGCGACTGATCGACGAAGGTATCGAGGCGGTGATGCGCCTGCCGGCGCCTTCACGCTCCTTCAGCGCCCTGCGCGAGATGCTGGGCTACGCCGATGCCGAGGGCATCGGCGCCCGGCTGGAGCGCTGGTGTCTGGGCGGCCCGCTCGGCTGGGCCTTTGACGGTCCGCAGGACGAAGTGTCGATGTCCGCGCGGTTCATCGGCTTCGACATGACGGACTTCCTCGAGAACCCGGAAATCCGCACACCAACGATGTTGTACCTCTTCCACCGTGTCGACGAGCTGCTGGACGGGCAGCGTGTCGTGGTCGACGTCGACGAGTTCTGGAAGGCGCTTCAGGACGATGCCTTTCGGGCGTTTGCGCAGGACGGTCTCAAGACCTTCCGTAAGCGCAACGCCTTCATGGTGTTCGGCACGCAGTCGCCGGCCGATGCGCTGCGCTCGCCGATCGCCCACTCGATCATCGAGCAGACCGCGACCAAGATCCTGCTTCCCAACTCCGACGCCAAGCGATCGGATTACTGCGACGGGCTGGGACTGACTGACGCGGAGTACCGGCTGATCCGTGAGGATCTGACGCCGGAGAGCCGCACCTTCCTGGTCAAGCAAGGCCACACCTCGATCGTCGCGAAGCTCGATCTCGGCGGGATGCCCAATGAGCTGAAAGTGCTTTCCGGCCGCGAGGAGACCCTCGTCGCGATGGAGGAGGCCATTGCCCTCGCGGGCAACGATCCAGCGGCGTGGCTGCCGCATTTCTATGCCAACCAAAGGAGAAGCTGACATGTCGCTCAAGCGCATCGTCATGGTTGCAGCCGCGCCGGTCGCGCTCGCTGCGTTCGCGTCGCCGGCCGCTGCACAGGGCATCCCCGTGTTTGATACCTCGACCTACGTGCAGGCGCTCGCCCAGGTTCAGAACACGGTCAAAATGATCCAGCAAAGCGAACAGCAGATCCAGACGGCGACGACGACGCTCAGCTCGCTTCAGAAGCTGACCAACGTCAACAGTCTCGCCCCGCAATTGCTCAACGCGCAGGTGCGAAACATCCTGCCCAACACGACGATCGATGCCTCGACGTTGCTCAGTGGCGACCTGTCGAAGATCGGTTCGCTGGGTTCGCTCGCATCGAGCATCCAGTCTCGTTACGCGCTGCCGGCAACGTCGTCCTCCGACGCGGACGTGGCCTACAACCAGGCGCTCAGGGACGCGACCAGTTCATCAGCCGCCACGGCCGCGCTGGGCGAAAATACGCTCAGCATCACCCAGACCCGGATGCAGGGCCTCGACCAGCTCCGCGAGCAACTATCGAGCGCCAAGGATCCCAAGGACGTGATGGACCTGCAAGCCCGTATCTCGGTTGAGCAGGCGCAGCTTCAAAACGATATGCTCAAGATGCAGGCAATCCAGTTGGCGCAGGCCGGTCAGGCGAACATGCAGATCAGCGCGGCGCAAGTGGCGGCCGGTCGCGACGAAGCAGCATTCTTCAGTGCCAACACGATCAGGAGGTAATCATGCGCAAGATACTCCCCCTATGCACTCTGCTCGTTATCTGCGGTTGCCAGCAGAACGTCGTGGTGCCTACCGCCAAGGAGTTGATCGCCAGTCCGCAACTCCTCACGCAGTGGCAGGCAAAGTGCGATGCGGGGGAATACAGCCATCTCCCTGCGGATCAGAAGGCCAAGATATGCGCGACGACCGGCGATGCGACCATCACGGTCGCACAGACCAAGGCCGGTAACGATGAGGCGGACTTCTTCAAACAGAACACGATCCGCAAGAAGTAGTTTCACTCGCTGCGCCTTGATCGCCGAAGATCGGAACTCACGAAATGGCTGCCGGCCCACCCAACATAATGACGCTGTTCACGACGATGTATTCGTATGTGGAGACCGCCATAGCGACCTCGGTTGCGAGCTTCGGGTCGGGGCTTGTAAGTTTCGTTGCAGCGCCTTTGGCCCTTGCGGCGATCATCTACTTCCTGCTGCTCGGCTTCGCCGTGCTGCGAGGCGCTATCCAGGCCCCCTTGCGCGAACTGGTATTTCAGGCCGGCAAGGTCGGGTTCGCCCTCGCGGCTGCCAGTGCCGTCGGCTATTCGGCGTTTGTGGTGAACGTGGTCACCAACTTGCCGAGCGAGATCATCGCGGCTGGATCGGGCTCGCCCGTCACAAACCCGGGCACTACCTTCGATACCTACGTCGCCGATACCGGCAAGCTCTCGGAAAAGCTGGTCAATGCGAACCTGAAAGTTCAGTCGCAAGAGCAGAAGGGCATCACCGACTTTCGCACGCCCGTGATCCAGCTCAGCGCCACCCTGATCACCTATCTGTGCGTCGCCGTCCTCTACATCTTTGCGTTCCTATCGGCGTCGATCGGTTTCTGCATCGTCATCTTTGCCAAGCTGTCGGTCGCGATATGCGTGGCGCTCGCACCGCTCGCGCTGGCGTGTCTGCTTTTCAATTCCTCCCGCTGGCTGTTCGACGGGTGGTTGAAGCAGACCGTCAATTTCATCCTGCTGATGATCGTCATGGCGATCATGACGAAGTTCATCACCGGCCTCCAGGAAGCCGCGATGGACGGTATCATGGGATCGATCCCTGAGGATGGCTCGTCCTTCGTCATGGCGCAGAACGGCTACATCGTCCTGAAAGCTGCCGTGATGCTCGTCGCGACGATCGCCTGCGCGGCGATCTACATCGTCGGCACGATCTTCTTCTTTCAGTCGCCAGCCATCGCCGCGGGCATCTCGGGTGGTGCGTCATCTGGTGGCCATGGCTTCCTCCAGACCGGGGCGAACATGTTGACCAATCGTCTCATGTTCCGGCGCGCGACGCAGGCGAACCGTCCCCCCGCAGCAGGAAGCGGCACGGGCGGCTCGGCCTCTCGGTCCAGTTAAACCGTCTGGCCAGTCCGGAACCATGAATCACGGAACCGCCGAGCGCGGGACCTTACGAACGGAGACCGTATGAAAAGGCTGACCATCGTGGCGATAGGCGCGGTTGCGCTTGGCAGCTGCACCGGGCCCCATATCAAGCCCGTCTCGGTGTGCGACGGCAAGCACCGGCGTCCCGCCAATCTCTACGGGTCGATCCTGCCGAGCTTGCCCGTGCCGCTACCGGCCTCACAACAGGGCGCAGAGCAGTCGATGGTGGCTCCGCCATCTCGCGAGCCGGCGCCGGTGCCGCTCCCCGCGCCGGCCCCAACGCCCGGTGCCGGAAGCGCGCCCGCCGCCCCTATCGGACCCGGCGCCATGAACATGCCGCGGTCGGCACCCCGCACGTCCGAGCAGGACGTCGCGCCGACCTACTCCTCCTGCTGAAGGGATCGACGCCATGGGCGCGGTGAAGGCCGAAGATAAAGAGAAATACTACGAAACGTCGAGGACGTGGGAATATGATCGTATGCGTGCGGCAATCCAGTCCAAGCGGCTCGCCTGGGGTGTCGCCGCAAGTGCCTGCACACTCGCGGTGGCGTCGGTTGCGGCAGTCGCGATGCTGAGTCCGCTGAAGACCGTCGAGCCCTATGTCATCAGGGTGGACAAGAGCTCGGGCGAGACACAAGTCATGACCGCGCTAAAAGGGCCGCAGCCACGCACCTATGAAGATGCGGTCAACCGCTACTTCATCTCGCAATATGTGCGGTTGCGCGAAGGCTGGCTCAACGATGCCGCGCGCGAAAACGCCTATACGGTCATGCTCACCAGCGATTCCGCCGAGAGCGCCCGCTACTTGAACAGCGTTCAGGCCAACAACAAGAACGCGCCCTCCAACATTTATGGCGACAAGGGCTTCGTCTCGATCTCGATCCGGACGATCAGTTTCCTCAGTCCTACCGTAGCGCAGGTCCGCTTCACGAAGATCATCACCTTTGGGCAGAACACGCCGATCGCGCAAAATTGGAACGCGATTCTGACCTTCAGATACACAACGGCGCCGGAGCATGAGAAGGATCGGAACATCAATCCGCTTGGCTTCCAGGTCGTGAATTATCATTCTGACCCGGAGGCGTGACATGAGCGATCAGCCGAATACGTCGGACAATGGCGAGCATGTCCCCGTCCCTTTCCTGCCCGCGCTGCGCAAAAAGCTGGGTCTGCGCCTGTCACCGTCGGCGACGGAGCTGGTGCTGACAGAGGATGGCGCCAGGAACCGCTTCTGGCGCGGAGTCGGGGCGGTGTGGCACCGCCTCGTCGCGTTCTCGATCATGGGTGCCGTGGCAGTCACGCTCGCGCCACAGCCTGCGTTCGCGTCGGAGACCCCCGCCCCCGGAGCCAAGGACGCCCGCGTTCGCAACGTCAACTACGATCCGGATCAGGTGGTGACGATCGTCGGCAGTTTCCGGCACGCGATCGAAATTCAGTTCGGGCCCGGCGAAACGGTCACGCAGGCCGCCCTGGGCGATACGGTCTCCTGGCAGATCGCGCCCGTGGGCAATATCGTATTCCTCAAACCCCGTGAGAGGGCTGGAGGCACCAACCTGATCGTCGTCACCAACGCGGGGGGCGCGCCGCGCACCTATCATTTCAACCTCGCACTAGGGACGGGCGCCACGATGTACGGCGTGCGGTTCCGTTATCCGCGCGAGGAACGGGCGATGGCGGCGCTGCAGGTGCAGCTTGCAAAGGTCCAGGCCGCCAAGACGATCGAGACGACCATCACCACCGCCGCGCTCGACCATGCCGTGATCGAGGGCACCCGGAATATGCATTACACCGTGCAGGGCGACAGCGCGCTGCAACCCACCGAGATTTCCGACAACGGCGAGTTCACCGTACTGCGCTATCCAGGCCACGCCGACATTCCGTCGATCTTCGCGGTCGACGTCGACGGGACCGAGACGATCGTTCCCTACGATGTCCGCGAGGATTTCGTCGTGATCCATGCGGTCTACCGGCAGCTGCGCCTCCGGCGCGGGGCGAGCGTGCTGTGCATCTACAACGAGGCGCCGCTGCGCAACGATCGCGGCGATCGAACGGGCACCGTCTCCAACGTCGTCGAACGCAAAGTGAAGGGGCAGTAACATGGTCGGGACCGTCATTGACCGCGGAGGCGATGTCGCTGCCGACACCGTTGCCCCAGGCGAGCCCGATAGCCCGGTCGCGCGTAGCGGCGGATGGGGCAACCTCGCCTTCATCGGCGCGGGCATCGGCCTGCTCGGCGCCATGGGCGGCATGGTGATAGGCTATGGTGCGTTCCACCAATCGGCCAGCACTGCGGCTGCCGCGCAGCCCGCGAAGGCCAGTGACCGGGCTGTGGACGACGTGATGGGATCGCCGAACGCGCAGCGTGCGGCGCTCGCGGGTCAGCTCGGCCAGCCCGGCGCCGCGCAGACCGACATATTCGGCCGGCCGATCGCCGCAGCCCCGGGAACGCGGGTCGCCGATGCCAACGGAAATCCAGCGCCGGTGCCGGGCGGGACAACCTCCGCCACCGCGAACGGACAGCAATCTCCCGAGCAGCGACGTGCCGAGCAGGCCCGCGCCATGGCCGATGCGGCGCGACGGTCGCCGATCATGGCCTTTGGGAACACCGGGCTGGCCTCGACCGCTCTTCCCGCCTCCGCGCCCAGTGCCGACGCGCAACAGGGGACGGACTTCGACGAACGGACGCGCGGCAACGGACAATCCACGGTCGCGCGGCGAGGTCCAGGTGCCAGTGGCTTTGGAGCCCCGGGTGACGACGGTCCGGCCGAGGGGGGAAAGGGCTCGACCGACTTCAGCAATCAGCTTGGCCATGCCGCGATCCAGACGGTCCGGGCAACGATGGTCGCGGACCGGAACCTACTGCTGAGTGCGGGTACGGTCATCCCCTGCACGCTCCAAACGGCGATCAACTCGACGCAGGCCGGGTTTGTGTCCTGCGTCATCAACCATGATGTCTATTCCGAGAATGGTCGCATCGTCCTGCTCGACAAGGGGACCAAGGTCCTCGGACAATATTCGGGCGGCATCACGCAGGGGCAAGCGCGCCTGTTCGTGCTGTGGACGCGCGCCCTGACACCGCGCGGCGTCGCGATCGACCTCGGGTCACCGGCAGCCGATGGTCTTGGCCGGGCCGGTTTGCCGGGCGGTGTCGATACCCAGTTCTGGGCACGATTTGGCGTAGGACTCGTAATCTCGGTGCTGGAGGATGCCTCGCAGATCGCCGGCCGGGCGCTTGCGAATGAGGGAAGCAACACCACGCAGGTCCCCGGCCAAACCGGGCAGACCGTCCTTCAGCAAACCATGAACATCAAGCCGATCCTGAAAAAGAACCAGGGCGACACCGCTGCGATCTTCGTCGCCAAGGACTTCGATTTTCGCTCGGTCTATGACGTGGGATTGAGGCATTAATTCCGTGGCATCCAGCCCGACGTCGCTTATCTACGAGCATAATGCCGAGCCCATCCGACGGCACCTGCTGCGCGACGATGTGACCGAGTTGGTCATCAACGAGCCGGGGATGATCGGCCTCGAAACGCGAAACGGCTGGGAGTGGCACGAGGAGCCCGCATTGGACAATGCGGCCCTCATGACCCTGGCAAAGCTGATCGCGGGGCTGACCAAGCAGGATATCAATTCCGAATATCCGATCTGCTCCTCGGTCCTGCCAGGCGGCGAGCGCGCACAGGTCGTCGTTCCCCCGGCGGTCGAGCAAGGCTTCATCTCGATCACGATCCGCAAAGCGTCGGGCGTCACAATGAACATCGGCGATTTCGAGCGTGCCGGCCTGTTCAGCGAGGTCCGGGCGCACGGCCTGTACGAGGAAGTCGATTCCGATCTGCTGCGGCTGCGCCAGGCGGGCGACTGGAGCGCCTTCTTCAAGTTGGCGGTCGAAGCCCGCAAGAACATCCTCATTTCTGGCGCAACGGGCTCCGGCAAGACGAGCTTCTCCAAGGGGCTCATCAAGCTGATCCCGGACTATGAGCGGATCCTGACGATAGAGGACACGCGCGAGCTCGTCGTACCCCAGCGCAACCACGTCCATATGATGTACGCCAAGGACGGGAAGAGCCTCCAGAAGGCCGGCGCCAAGGAGTTACTGGAATCGGCGCTGCGGATGCGGCCCGACCGCATCCTTCTGCAGGAGCTGCGGGACGGCACTGCCTTCTTCTACCTGCGCAACGTCAACAGTGGTCATCCCGGTTCGATCACCACAGTCCACGCCAATACGGCCGAGGGCGCGCTCGAGCAGCTGACACTGTTGGTGAAGGAGTCGGAAGGCGGCAACGATCTCGACCGTCACGACATCCGGGCACTACTGCGCTCCCTCGTCGATATCGTCGTGCAGATGCACCGCCTGCCACCCGGCGAGGGCCAGCCGGCGCGCTATCGCATGACCGAAGTATGGTTCGATCCGGCGAGCAAGCCGACCGACTGAAGAGGATGCCGGCATGAACGGAAAGTGGGTGCGAAACGACGAAGGGTCACAGCCGGGCGCAATCGCGTTCCTCGGCGTCATCGGACTGGCGGTGAGCGCCGCGATCGGCGCCCTCGCCGTCCTGTGGCATGCCCACCTCCTCGGCATCCATACCCCGTGGCGCAAGGTGCCGGTCGCGCTCTGGGCATTGAAGGGCTACCCAATCGTCTATCAGCCGTTCCTGATCGGCTTCGGAATTGGTCTCGTTCTGACGGTCATCACCCTCGTCTCAACCCTGTTCAAACGCCAGAAGCTCCACGGCGAGGCGCGCTTCGCGCGGGTCGGCGAGGTTCGCAACGGCAAGATGCTCGCCTCGGCCGGCATCGTGCTGGGCAAGTTCGGCGGCAAGGTGATGCGCTTTGGCGGGCCCGAGCATGTTATGCTTGAAGCACCGACACGCGCTGGCAAGGGCGTGGGCGTGATCATCCCGAACCTGCTCGACTGGCTCGATTCTCTCGTCGTACTCGACATCAAGCAGGAGAATTACGACAACACGGCCGGGTATCGGCTGAAGGTGCTCGGGCAGCAAGTGCTGCTCTTCAACCCGCTCGATCCCACCGGCCGTACAGTGCGGTGGAACCCGCTGAGCTACATCAACCGGCGCGACCCGGTGGAGGTCATCAACGAGCTTCAGAAGATCGCGGCGATGCTCTACCCCGATCCGCTTACCGGCGAGAAATTTTGGGCCGAGGGCGCGCGAACTGCGTTCCTCGGCATCGCCGCCTATATCGCCGCGACCGTCGACGATGGGGAGGACGCCCTCCCCTTCACGCTCGGCGAGGTGTACCGCCAGTTCGCGGCCGGCGATGCCCAGCGGCGTTTCCCGAAGATCATCGCGGATCGAAAGAGGGCGGGAAAGCCCCTGTCGGAAGGATGCGTATCGGCGATCAAGGATTATACCGGCTCGTCGGCGAACACGTTCTCCGGATTGCGTCAGTCGGTTACGTCCAAGATCAACGGCTGGCTGAACCCCTATGTCGATGCGGCGACCTCAGAGAGCGATTTCGACCTGAGCGATTTCCGGGACAAGCGGATCTCGCTCTATCTCGGCGTATCGCCGGATGACCTGGAGCGGGTTGCCCCGATCTACGGGCTCCTCTTCCAGCAACTCATCGACCGTAACGTCCGCGAGCTGCCGAAGGGCGACAAGCACCAGATCAAGGTACTGCTCGCGCTGGACGAGTTCGCGAGCCTAGGCAAATGCACCGTGCTCGCGAACGCATTCAGTTATGTTGCCGGCTATGGGTTGCGTATGCTGCCGGCGTTCCAGTCGCTCGAACAGATCCAGGGCGTGTATGGGGACAAGGTGGCGGCCGATATCGAGCGAAACTGCGCGGTGCGGCTCGTGCTTCGTCCGGCCGGCTTGGCAGAAGCGAAGAAGATTTCGGACCAGCTCGGCAGCTACACGTTCAAGGCGCGCTCGCGCTCGATGGGAACATGGGGTGGCGGAGGCGGCTCCACTTCGGACTCCGATCAGCGCCGGCCGTTGATGCTCCCTCAGGAGGTCGAGCTGCTGCCAGAGGACGATCTGATCGTTTTCCGGCGAGGCATGTACGCGACCTACGGAAAGAAGGTCCGCTACTATGCCGAGAAGAAGCTCTCGGCGCGGACCAAGATACCGGCCCCGGAGATGCCGCAGATCCGCGTCGACCCGGCCGTCGCTGCCAACAGCCTTCGCGTGATCGAGGCCACGCAGGCGCCCGATGACGCCAATGCCGCATCGCCAACGCCAAGCGCCGCACCGACCTCGGGCCCTGTTGCAACCACCGGAGCAACGGCAACGGGTCAACGTGGATTGAACCTAGCCGCGATCAACGCCGCCTTGGCCGTTCCGCCAAACGAGCGTGTCGCCAAGCTCTTCGAAGGCGTCCTGATGGTACGAGGCGAAGCTGCGTAATCATCGGGAATGCCTTTCCACCGACTGTTAAAATAGAATCCTTTTTCAACTTTCCCCAATGGGAGAAATTGGGACAAAGCCGTCGTTCGGGCAATCGGTGGTGAATGTCGGGTTTCGGATGAACTGGCTATTCGCGGAGCTTCCGAGATCGGCTTGGCAACGAGCCAGCCTGCACGGTAGCGACTTCGCCGGGATTGGATCTCACGCCAAAATTGTAGCCGCTGCTTCCCTGACGAAAAACCCCATCTCCGAGGTTGTCGCGCCCTTTGACAATCCGACAAGGTATTTCGCACAATGGTGCAAACGTGGAGAACCTACGCCACCGCGCGCGCCGCCATTCTCCAGAATTCGCAGTGTGCTGGGTCGACAAACAAGTGTTTCTCGACAGGGCTCGGCTCGTAAATCTGGCGGGCCGCTTTCTCTCAACTTCGATCATAGCGAGAAAAGTCGGCCCCTCTTGAAAGCAGATATTTTGAACCGGGGTTGTGACGCTTCATGCCCCGCAAAAATACGTGGGCCTGCGGAAGCTTCACAACCGTTCGGTTTTGACCAAGACGCACATCGGTTCAGAGCCTCTTTTCATGATAGTCAGCTCTGGTACGCTGAACCGTCGCTCTCGATTTAGGCTATTCGATGCCCCAGATTCCGCCCGTTCTCATAACCGCAGTTCGCGACCAAAGAGCGGTCCTCTTCCTGGGTTCTGGTGCTAGCAGAGATGCAATACATCCGACCAACAAGAGCATTCCACTTGGCGATGATCTCCGAGATCTCATTTCAGACCGTTTCCTGGGCGGAGCCTTAAAAAACCGCCCACTTGTCGCGGTATCCGCAATGGCGTCGAACGAGGCGGGCTTGTCTGCGTTCCAGCAGTATATCCGAGAGGTTTTCGTCGATTTTCAACCAGCTGATTTTCACAAGCTCATCCCCCACTTCCGGTGGCGCGCCATAGCTACAACAAATTTTGATCTCCTAATTGAGAGGGCGTATGAGCAGGTCAATGGCCTGCAGACTCTGGTTAAGTCGGTGAAGGACAGTGATAGTTTTGATGAGCGCATGCATCAGGAGGTAAGTCCTGTCGGGTTCTACAAGCTACATGGCTGTATAGACCATTATACGGACTTCGAGATTCCAATGGTACTGGGTAACGAGCAGTATGCGAGTTACAGTCTGTACCGAGAGCGGTTCTATTCCCGATTCCGCGATTTGGCGTACGAGTGCCCCGTAGTCTTCAGTGGATATAGCTTAGCTGATCCTCATATACAGCAAATGGTGTTCGATCTAACCTCACCCGAGATAAAGCGGCCTCAGTTCTATTGCGTTGCGCCGGCCATGGACGACATCGAGGTTCGCTACTGGGCGCAGCATCGCGTTACCGTCATCGATATGACCCTCAGCGCCTTTCTTTCTGATTTGGACACCGCGATACCAGCGGCTTCTAGGACCCTTCCCAAGGCCTTGGGCGGCGGCGAACTCTCGATCAGGACACATTACCGTGTCGCTGGTGCTAGAGAGTCGATCGGGCTCGCCGCCTATTTGGCACAGGATGCCACACACGTGCATGCGGGACTCACGACGGAAAGCCAGAACGCCCAAGAGTTCTATAAGGGATATGACCGTGGCTGGGGATGCATCCTACAGAATCTGGATGTGCGCCGTACCGTCGTGGATTCCGTACTCGTCGATGCAGTCCTCACCCCAGAGAAAGACGATCGCCCCTCCGACATATTTATGCTCAAAGGTCCCGCAGGAAATGGAAAGTCTGTCGCCTTAAAGAGGGTGGCTTGGGAGGCGGCAGTTACGTATGAAAATCTTGTCCTCTATTCTGGAGGGGCATCGGGGTTACGGTTCGACCCCATCGAGGAAATCTATCGCCTTACCGGCAAGAGAATCCTTTTGTTTGTTGATCACATTGCTCTTTATCGGTTTGATATAAAAAGTCTTTTAGACAGATGCCGTGGATCACACATACCTATCTCTGTGTTCGGATCTGAGCGTGATAACGAGTGGAATATATATTGCGAGCACTTGGAGCCCTATGTTTCTCAGGACTTCGCAGTACGGTATTTGAGTCAGCCCGAGATAGAGCAACTTGTCGGCTTGCTTGATCGCCATCAATCACTAGGAATGCTTCGGGACAAGTCTCACGAAGAACGTATTGATGCGTTTGTTTCAGGCGCAGAGCGTCAGCTCCTAGTCGCACTGCATGAGGTAACCCTCGGCCTCCCTTTTGAGAAAATAGTTTTTGACGAGTACGAGCGAATAGAGCCCCCGATGGCAAGGCGTATTTATCTCGAGATATGCGCTCTCCACCAGTTTGGCGCTCCAGTACGGGCTGGCCTCATATCTCGGTCTTCAGGCGTGTCGTTTCAACAATTTGGGAAGGAGTTCCTAGCCCCTCTTGATAAGGTGGTGCTAGTTGAGGAAGATCGACATACTCGCGATCTGTCTTACCTAAGTAGACATCCTCATGTTGCATCGATGGTTTTTTTCCAAGCGCTGCCGACTGCCGAGGAAAAGTATGACCTTCTAGCTTCGATGATTGACAACATTAATACCGATTACAGCTCGGATCGCGAAACATTTGGTCGGATGATGAAAGGGCGAGGGATTGCAGAAATCCTGCCAAATGTAGACTTAGGAAGATTGCTGTACGATCGTGCAGAGGTCTCGGCACCACGCGACGCATTCATTCCTCACCAACGAGCCGTGTTCGAGATGGCACATCCAGGTGGCGCGCTAGCGTTAGCGGAAGACGCCGCTGCTAGAGCGCATGCGCTGAACCCGCGCAATAACAGCATACAACATACTCAGGCCGAAATCGCGCGCCGGCAGGCCAACGAGGCTTCAGACCCTCTTAGGAAGTCTGCACTGAGAAGATTTACACGGCAAAAGATTGGCAGAGAAGCCAACAAGTTAAGTGAATTTGATCTACATACTCGTGCGCGTCTAGCACTCGACGAACTCAAAGAGGACTTGAGCGCTGTTAGTAAGATTACCGATCAGGCACTGCCATCACACATACTAGAAGCGGCCCGTGATGCTGAGAACGCGATCTCCAGGGGGTTACAGATGTTCCCCGAGAGCTCCTTGCTGCTGTCGGCAGAAGCCGCATACCGGGACTTGTTCGATCAAAAAAAGGAGGCTGTTGCTGCACTACGCAAGGCCTTCACTAAAAATCCCCGCCAAGATTGGCTAGCCATAAGGCTAGCACGTCGTTATTCTGATGAAGGAAATTATGGAGAGGCGTTTGTTGTTTTAGACACTTGCTTGAAGGATAATCCTTCAAGTAAACTTGTGCATTTGGAATATGCTCGGATTATAGAAAGATCGGGAGGTACTAGGTCTCTTATATTAGATCATCTCCGGCGCTCATTTACAGATGGTGACAATAACTTCGAAGCCCAATTTTGGTACGGAAGAGAGCTATTCCTTCAGGGGTCGTATCCCGAGTCAAAAACTGTGTTTGAGAGACTAAACCAGAGAGCCCCCGGCCGCTTTAGAACCCGGTCAGCCGCCTTGGTGTAGCGCTCAGTGGGCGAGAGCACATTGTTTGGGGGTACAGTCCAGCGTCTCGAAGAGGGGTACGCATTCCTAGAGATGGATCACCTTCAATCTGCATTGTTTTCGTCTAGAGGTGACAGTGAGGACATCGAGTGGCAGCAGTTATCTAGGGGCCGAAGACTGCAAGCATCAATCGGGTTTAACAGGAAAGGCGCGCGAGCAGTGAACGTCACGGCAGCGTAGCGTGATCAATGCTGCAACCTGCCCATCTCATTGGCAGCATCATAACCGTCCGGTTGTGACACCGGCTATCTAATGCGTCAGCTCGTACCGATAGTGACGCCGGGTGGGGGAACACTGGTCGCGGGCACGAAGAAGTCCGGCATGAGCGGCTGGCCGGGTTCCACGCTGTAAGGGGAAAAGTCCGTCACACCTTCCCCGAACAGGAAGCTATCATCGATAAGGAACTGCCCGGTGAAGTCAGGCGCCGGTTTGGTGAACACGCGGTGGGCGGCATCGGCCATGATCTCCGGACGACGACAGAAGCGCAGCGTGTCTCCACCTGACAATGCGAACTCGATTGCCGAAGTAGCGATGGCGGTGCGAGGCCAAAGCGCATTGAACGCGATGCCTTCGTTCCGGAACTCTTCGGCCATGCCAAGCACGCACAGGCTCATATTGTATTTAGCCATTGAGTAGGCGACGTGCCCCTGAAACCAGTGAGGCGACAAATCAAGCGGAGGCGACAGCATCAGGACGTGGGGATTCTTCGACCGGCGCAGATGCGGGATGCAGGCCTGCGAGGTCAGAAACGTACCACGCCCGTTGACCTGGTGCATGAGGTCATAGCGTTTCGGATCGGTCGCCAGAGTGCCGGTCATCGAGATTGCCGAGGCATTGTTGACGACGATGTCGATGCCCCCGAACGTCTCCACAGTCGTCTCCACGCCTTTGCGGATCGAGTCCACGTCGCGCACGTCAACGATCAGCGGTAATGCTCGCCCGCCGGCTGCCTCGATTTCGGCAGCGGCGGTGTAGATCGTTCCCGGCAGCTTGGGATGCGGTTCGGCCGTCTTGGCCGCGATCGCGATGTTGGCACCGTCCCGCGCCGCCCGCAGGGCAATCGCCAGACCTATGCCCCGGCTCGCGCCGGTGATGAAAAGCGTCTTGCCCGCCAATGTCATGGCCGTCTCTCC
>Ga0265798_10003067_pt1 | contig 24067 bp, 19 predicted proteins | sample P3T30metagenome_FD_192430 | JGI IMG/M metagenome (GOLD analysis project Ga0265798, IMG submission 192430) | Plant litter microbial communities from East Loma Ridge, Irvine, California - P3 T30 | ecosystem: Environmental > Terrestrial > Plant litter > Unclassified | place: USA: California...
CGGATCGCTCCAAGATCCAAGGCAGCTGATCAGTCGTGTTATATTGACAACGTACTATCGACGCGTCGCAAGTTCGAGATTTGTTCTATTTGTATATTGAACATGGGATGTTGTAAAAACAACCCCGTGCGCCGTGCCTTGGCCATAGTAGGATTAATCCACTGGTTTCATCTATCAATGATAATTACCACCGTCACACTTCGGCCAGTTGAAATCTCCACTTGTGCCACGATGCAGGCTTGAGAGGCGCCAAGGTCTCATCACGACCTGCGTCATGGTAATCACCACATGAAAAACAACAAGCAGTAATGATATGCTCCATAGACCCGAATAAAAAGTAACGTGTGGTTGCTAAGTTGTGTCCTAATCATATGAAGCGTAGATTGACAGCTACGTCTGACCGTAAGTCGTGATGGCAAGTTGTTCCCCAATGGAGTCTGCCGGATCAGCTACACGCAGAAGCGCAAAGGTCCGGTAAACGGCAGATGCATGGCGGGGAAAGCTTATTTCTCTAGCCTCTAGGATTTCTCCGAGATGGTGTCAGTCAGACACACTTTGGATGACGGTTCATGAGCAGGTTCTAGGCTCGCGGCTAAATGAAGGTGCAATTTCAGCCCTGGCGTGTCGTACAGACAGGGCAGTTTATGGGGCATGTAGGATTTGAAGTTCTTTTGACACATTTGGGAAAGAGGGTGGACAACAAGCTGATTACTGTGAGATGAGAAAGACAATGGAATGAGGCTCGCCCCAGTTTTGAGGTCGTGGTTCATGGATGGAAGAGGGCGATGTTAAGGTTTAGTTCCGGTTACGTCATCACTATCGATAAGACTGGTCTAGCCTGTACCATCTTATGGATTTTCCTTTGGAACATGAGGATGCGCCTAGCATCTGATAATTCGCTGACACTGGCTTCGATTCTCATTTCTTTCTTTCTTTCCACTGGATAACCTGGAGATTGTGGTGTACTACATGTTCGCAATAGCTTCTCCATTGTGAAAACGCGCCTGCTGATGCTTGCGCTTCGTTCTGCACGATGCCTACCACCCTCCGCTCCATGTCTCAATGTAAGATCTTTCCGAACACTCCCGCGGAAAATTCCCACGTATGTTCCGACTTGGGATCCGACGCGCCACAAATCTCTGCAGCCGCTTGTGGCTTCGACTGAGTCGGAAACGACTCCCAAGACTGCGCTTTACAACGTTGCTAGGACCTTGGAGCGTGAAAAGCTCAGAGATCAAAACAGCCTTGTCTTTGGCCATGGCCATTTTTTTGCCACGAAGTGCTATGCTACAAAGCGGCTACAGCGCTGGTTGGATCTAGCTAACAACGCCCACGGCCGGGATCCAACTCTTCGTGCCCCATTGTGGCGTGCGTACACTTTGGCGAAGGCGTTTGATTCCAAATTACTCCACAATCTACCGGATCGAGCCTGGGATCTGCTTTGGGCTTCTCAGTCTATAGAGTTGCCTAGTAACCCGAGACGTAAGGCGGAGTTGGGACAGCTCTATCACGACATGGTCAAGGTGGGGAAGACCACAACCGTCGGGCAGAGGGTCAAATATCTGGAAAGTATTTTTTTGAGTGGAAGGGAAGATCAGGCTCTCAATGAATGGCGAGAGGATTACATGGCACGACGCCCCAGTGGCCGACACGACTACAAGGCGGAGCATCTGGAGATTGGTGCCAAGCTACATGCGCTTGCTGGCAACGTTAATCGCAGCCGCGAGATTATGGAAGAGCTTTTCAAGCTATATCCTAGCTGGAACGTATCCGTTATGATGACTGTTTTTCGCGCTCACACGAGTTCCGAGCTGCGGGAGCACCATAGCATCGCAAAAGACATCTACATCAGAATGAAAGAGCGAGGAGGAGCGCACACAATTAAGGACTATGATGCTTGGCTTGTGGGATTCTTGGAAGCAAGACACTTATCCTACGCAAAACAAGTTTTTCATGACATGGTAAAGGATGGCTACCTAGCTACCACTGGAGCTGCAGAAGACGTCGAACAAGTTCTCAAGAGACTACACATGGTGTACCGTCTAGGCAATGACATTGCCAAAATGACTAGCATCGCGCTCCATGCCATCTCGATCTTGCCTGTGGCATATCATGGCCATTTGTTTGGAGACTGGATGAAGTCGGCCGTCGTTCAAAAGGCCCCACAGGCTGCTGCTCAGATCCTGGACATGATGTTGAAGCGCGGTTACAAGCCGGAGACGTTCCACTTCAATATGCTTCTCAAGGCGCTGATACGCACGAAAGATGTACCCAATATTCTAAAAGCCGAGAACATTGGCTGGCGAATGATTGAACAAACTAGCAGAGTCGACCCAAGAAACCTCACACCAGATACAGTTCCGGAGATTATCAACAGAAGATCCGCCCATGTGGCTAGCGCTAACAAAGATGCTGCTGGTGAAATTCCTGCAGCCAATGTTACAACCTTTGCCATGATCATGCAACATCACGCCACAAGTCTGCAATGGGAGCACGTCGATTATCTCACCCGCCTACTTAAGAAGACACCCATCGAGCCCAACGCCACCATCATGAACGTTCTCATAGACAACAAATGCCGCCAAGGTGCCTATACGGAAGCCTGGATGATTTACAAAGCCCTTACGGAGCCTCAACCGGGCAAAAATGGCGTTTACCCTGACGGCGCCAGTTTCCGTTGTCTCTGGAAGACACTGCGTCTAGCCCTCAGCAACCCCGTTACTCGCAGCAACCCCAGCCTACCAACTCCACGCGAACTACTCAAGGAAATGATATCGTGGTGGAATCTAAGCCGCAACCGTTATGATGCCGATCGTTTCCGCATGGGAATTGCAGGCGCCGACAACGGCGCAATCACATCGCTGATAATGCACTGTTTTAGCTATACGCAAGACCTTGCCGGCTCTCTCATCGCCCTGCACGTGCTGCGGCACCGCTTTGACATATTCCCCACCGACAAAGCAGCGCAGATACTGCAACAGCAAATGGCCTGGGTAGATATGACGCGCGAATCTGAATCTGAGCGCAGCCAGTACTTTCGCAGCCATTCTGTTGAGAAGAACTCGGATCAAATTGCTAGAGTGTATGATTTGTTGCTGCAGCGACGCCTGGAAAGGATGAACCTGAAGGACGGTGAGCAGGAGAAGTTGACCGACCAGCAGATTGGAGATGTTGGGTTAAATTTGTTGAGCGAGTTTGTTAGGGTGGTGCTTAAAAGGAGTTATCCACCGGAGATTGTCGAGGCGATGATTGATGCGGCAAGGTGTGCAGTCGGTGTCCCTGAGCTACCGACGGGAGATATGGATGCTTTTGAGGTAGCTTGAGCGGGAAAAAGGTAGGCCAGGGGTTTGAAGAATACGCTGAAGATTTAATTCATAGCCAATAACCTTTGAAAGAAAATGCTAGAGATACAGTGTTGTTCCACCACACTGTTGTGGTAACACTGATAGATATATGCTTTTGCGGTACAAAATACTAAAGACAAAAAAAGCTATAAAGCATTGCTTCTACAAGTCAACCGGGAATCGTTCCCTAAGCCTCTCTCCAAAGACATAGAACAGGATGGGGGCTGGGGCGAGCACTAAGCTGACAAACGCGAAGGTACTGATTCCCCATCCGTACCCAATCTTGTCGAACAGTGCTGGCGCAAGCATGGGAACTACACCGCCCACAACGCTGCGGAACACGGTACCCGCTGCGATAGCACTAGCTGCATACTTTTCGAAGCTATCTATGAAGTAATTCTGTGTACTGTTGAGTATCATGACCTGCCCAATGCCATAGAAGAAGGTTGCAGCAATGGACACAAACCAATATGCATGCTTCTCCACCGCCCAAGCAAACCAGAAAAGAGACATGGGAATGAACAAGGACCCGATGTTGGCTAGTGGGAGGCGGAACTCAGGTTTCGCCTTTTCGTGGTTTTTGGCAGTCAGCGATTTGTACACCGTATCGATGCGCGGAACAAGAAACCAGACTGCGAACAGGAAGCCAGAGCCGGGCCCGAGATATAGCAGACCAACTTGTTCGGTAGAGAAGCCATAGTCGTTTTGGTAGATGGGCTGCATGTTGGTGTAGATGCTGTATGTTGTTCCGAAGATGAGCGCCTGGTACACTGCCATGACGGCCACAATGGGCTGCGCAAAAATCTTTGGGGGACGCTTCAAAGCCTGGGACAGCTTCTCAGACAGTGGTCGCGTGTCTTCGCCTTCGTACGAGTATTTCGTACCGTCCCACTCTGAGCTCTGCGACTCAAATTCTGCCTTTTTACAACCCAAGATCAGTGGTGCATAGGTTTCGCGGAGGAAAAAGTAGCCAGCCAAGGTGTTGACAAAACACACAATCGTCATAATCCAAAAGATCCAGCGCCACCCGAGGCGTTGTACGATGATGCCACCGAATAGTGGGCCTAGAGTAGGTCCAAGTAACGGACCCAATAGATACCAGCCAAAGACGCCAGCTCTTTCGCTCGGAATGAACATGTCGCTGATGGTGCCTCCGCCGTTAGCTATGCCAACACTGCCAAAGAAGCCGGCGATGCTGCGCACTGTGATGAGAAACGCAATGTTAGGTGCTAGTGCCGCGGGTATTTGCAACAAAGCAAATACCGAGAAGCACACAAGGTAAATCTTCCTCCGTCCAAAGGTCTCGGAGAGAGGAGCGAGAATCAACGGACCGATGCCTAACATGACCACGAAGCCAGTTGTTGTTCCAATAACGGCCGTGGTGCTACAGTTGAGGTCATCGGCGATTTGCGCAATGCCAGGCGTGAACATGGAAGACACAAGTGGGCTGAGGACTGGGTAGCCTGATTAGCGATTGCAATTGGAGGATGAAGAGACAGACGCCTACTTGACATGAGTGCTATGACAGCCACGTTTGCCATCTTCCGCCATCGCGCCCATTCTCGTGGATTCTCCTGGTTGGAGAGATCTTGGATGCGAAGGTGCTGTCGTAGATCAATACAATGAGTCTTCCAAGAACCAAAGCGCAACAAAGACATACCGTGCGAGCCTCTCCTTCTTCACTCCACCTTTGTTGCAATAGCGGTGCGCGTTCGTCGTGAGGAGACATCTTCACGCGTGGCGGTGATTTGGGGCTGAGGAGATGTAGTCGTGATCCAGAGACGGAGCAAAGCCATCAACTGTTGAGCGACGGGTCCGGCTGTTGCACGGCACAACAGTGAGCGTCATGGCAACCCTCCAACATTCTCCGTGTGCGGGCGCCCGATTTTCGACGTCTGAGCTTTGAAGCGTCATCGTCATCGATATCCGCCAAGCGGATCGAATCGACGAGCCCCCACCCCATGTTTCGCTTCCAATATGTGACAGGCCAATCATGTCACGCTTATCGTGACGACATGTCTTCATCACTCTTTCATCTACCGCAACACCGCATTTTCTATTCTGCATAGGTATTTTGCGACTACAGGTCTAGATAGAGGCTTTCGCGCTTGCCTTTTCTTGATGCGTGCTTTGAGGGCGGTAATATCGCAACACTTTCCACTCTTCCTATCCTTCTTCCTCAGGTGGCGCCATAAAGACTCCAGCCCAATGAAAAACAAAAGACAATGTAGACACACTGTCAGCAGCAGTTATGGGGCTTGCATCGTGGACAGACACGCTATCCGCACGAAGTTTCCGCCAGCGGGCACGGGGTAATCCAGCCGTGGGCTCCCGCCTCTCCCAAGTTAGAAAGCGACGTTGCGCCTTGGAGAGCGTTGTACAGGCTAGAAATGCACAGGCGAGCCAGCTCGTACTGTCTACCCGGTGTCTACCCGGAGAGGGAAAAATTGCTGCGACAGGGACGAGTGACCGGAGACATACTTGTTGTCTGACCGATATCGTACAGTGGCCTCTTGAACGCGCAAGGTCTGGTCTTTGCGGCCAAGAGGCTGCTCGTCCAAGTATGAGAAGAATGCGACAGTTGAAGATGCCTACTCCTTCTCGATACTACATCGTTGTGCTGGCCCAACGACGCCACCAAGGAATAAACAAGCGCGCAGCAAAGCCATCGCTGTGAAATTCCAAGATGTGAACGGTGTCTGAGTTCAGAGACTCCAAAGTGAAGCTGGGTGATTAGTAGAAGAGGAGGGTTTAAATGTACATTTTGTTGCGCCCATTGTTTCCACATTCTTTTTCGTCAGTCCTCTGTGTGTCTGTAGTGTAGTTGAGTGTAGTTGAGTATGGTTGGGTGTGGAAAGAAAAAGTAGAGGAACAAGGGCGGGGACAGAATATAAGCTGTCGAGAGCGGACCTAGTGCCACTAGTCACATGGCGGCCGCTGTGTAATTGTAGTGAGGGTGAGTGCGCGGCTTACCTTTTTTGTAGGTGAATGTGAGTCTGGCGTTATTTCCCCAGACACTTTTGCTACCCGGTCTGCTACCCGGTCTGCTCGTATTTCCTCTTTCGGCAATGATCTCCTCCATATACCTTTCACGATGAGTGTGAGCCCTACTAAACTGCGGGGACAGTCTCCTCCCAATCTTGCGCCCAGCGAGTGTCGCGGAGTTAATAGTGCACAATGAATGTGAGTACCATTGAGCATGAGCCAACTCTGCCAGCCGCTCATGGCACTAACTCTACTCACCACTTTCACTTGTAAACTGGAGTCAATACCGTTTGCAACTGGGAGTCTGCGTCTAAAATTGTTGAACAAAATGGCGTCGTTGAGCGATCCAGCACCGATGTCGTCAATGCCTTCGGTATCCACCAATACTGGATTCGGAGAGTACACTGGTACATACCGCCACAATAAATCCGGCCTTAAAGTCGTTCTAGAAGTCTCCGATGGAAAGCTAGTCATGATGGCGCCGAGGCAAGGCGGTGGAATGGATGGATGTCAAGAATGCCCGCTTCCTACCTTCTGACGACTACGAAGAGCAGACTATGAGGACTGCTGTATCAAAGAAGAAGACGGCGACAGATATTACTATAGTACTCGGCGAATTTGAGAGTGTTGACGATCTGGTGGCGTATGTCAAGAACATCTACACTGAGGGTGTCTAGGAGCTTCACGACACTATGATGGCCGTAGAGAAGGATTGCGACACAGAGTGTGGCATACCGTCAACTGCTACCGATTAAAGATTCAAAAATAGCCACACAGCTGCATAGCAATGTGAGCGGACATTGGTGCTGGTCAAATGGCAAAGATATTGGTTCAGCTTGAATGTGTTCGTAGAGAGCAATTTTTGAAGTAATGTATGTGCTCACGAGAGGTTACATGTGGGAGCTGGCGGAGAAGATATTCTAATGACGTTTGAATTCAGCATTGTCGCTTTACCAGTAAACGTGTTGTGCATTGTGATGGGATTGTCATGAATCGCTAGTACCATGATTTATCAACTCCACAAAGTTTACGCACAAAGGGGTAGTTTTTGCATTACCTTCTACAAAGGGGATGGAGCTTGTATATAACGGAGTGTGAGATGTCTAGAGAAGAGTTGAATGGGAAAACTGTGTTAATCATTTGAGTATACGAAGTACTTCGTACAATGAGGACTGCACGTAGTCTCAATACATTGTGCATGCTAGTGTAATAGTGTATACACTACCGCCCTGAAAATGGTCATAACAAAAGAAGGGGCTAGAGAAAATTGCCACTAGCAAAGCGGTCACTGAAACCCTTTGACTTATTCAACATATCCCTCCGCTGCTTATGATTGACCGTCCCGCTGATAGCCATATCCTTCTTGTAGTCAAAAGCACGTTTGCTAGGATCATCTTCTTTCTCCTTGCCCGTACCACTTTCCTGATGCTGCTCCACCAAACTCTTGCCCCTCGCCGCATCAATCTTCTCACGCATCTTGCGCGCCTGCCTCTCCTCCTCTTTGCTGCGCTTCGACTCTGAAGTCCCTGGCGCCGAGTTGCAGGGCGCGGATATACCCAGCGCTTCATCTTGTAGCCGCTTGAGCTTTTGCTCTGGTGTCTCGGTCCATGCGCTGCTCAGGCCTCCGCCTGTGCTCCCAGAGCCTTTTCCAGAATTGAACTTGCGCGCGCGCATCTTGGTTGGGTCCATTCGCGCGGCTAGGTCGTCTTGGGTGGGGGGTAGTGTCATCCATTCGTCGCGCTGCACCTTTTTGGGCACTTCGGTGAATTGGGGTTCGGTGTCGAATGCTGATGTACCGGGAGTTGCTTCATGATCGTCTGAATAGGCTGCGCCGGCTGGGGGCGGCGCAGGACCAAAATCGTCGTCGCTACTGCTATCCGAGTCGTCGTCTTTTGCAGCTGGCGGAGGCGATATCGCAGCTGGCGGCAGTGAGGGTCCAACTGTGCGTTTAGGTGAGGATATGGAAGGAGGAGGTGCTGGGCCGATAACTCGTCGGCGCTTGTCGCTCGAGTCTGGGCTTGGGTGACGCCCGTTGTCATTGTCGTCATCGTTATCGTCGCGACTGCGCTTGGCCAGATGTGGCGGCATCGTTGGTCCTATTGAAGGCATTTTGCGAGTTTGTGATGTTGTTGGAGTTTCTAGTGATATTCGTATGGAGTTGGTTGTCGCGTTGGGTGACGCTCCGCCATGAGCTTGGACCTTTACCTACCATGAAGCGGCAGCCTATGTACTGCGCCATGCGCTGACAAGAACGCGCCATCACTGTTCTCTCTGGTGGGAAAACATTCACCCTGTCCAAACATATCGCAAACGAATTGAGCCTCGCACTACCTTACCATCTGCCTGCTCGTCACATCCGCACGTACGCAGCCGCGACCCGTCTCACCTAATCAATACCAAGACCCCCGCGTCTATATCCATTGAAGCTACAACCACGGTTGAATCACACGTCTTAAAGAGCCGGGAGCGGAGAAAACGCAGATGCAAAGTGCGCGCCGAATGTCTGCTTGAAGCAATGCTTTGCGCAAAACGAGCCTCATGAGCTCAGATTCGGGAGAGAGCCACTCCAGCGCTCACAATGACCATGGAGATAAGCTAGACGTCGCGCAAGGCGCCGAGCTTGATTCGATAGACGAGCACTCGCTACATGAAGCTACCGAGGGCCTGACGTTTGTGAGGACAAAGAGTATCCCCCTACAAAATGCGCCTGGGCCGGCGTTAGATTTGTCCTCAAGATCAAAGGATGAGAGAGCAGAGAGCCATGCCTCGACAGATATACCCGACGACACCCCATCAATACAGGTAAGACGTCTTTTGAAAATTATTTGGATTTTTTTGACCATGGCAGGGTTCGGCCATTTCCTCACCCACGAGCAGCGTACCAGTCTCGCATAGCTCGCTCAGACCACACCGTCCAGCGTCACTACAACCCTTCGAGCGTCGCTTCTCCTCGCGTCTATCACCCTCTCCGTTAGCTTCGCCCAGAGGACAGTCGCCAGCCTTCCTTTCCCCGCGCTCGCGACAATCTTCCATGTCAAGTCACTTGGTATTCCACCAACTGTCAGACGACGGTTCCGAGACTCCCCAGGCGCCATGGGAAGTGGTGCGGTGGACTAAACTGAAGAAGATTAGTGGCCAGGTCTTCTCAGAGGTAGGCAAGCGCAACTTTGGCCGACCGACCTGTCTCAACGTCACTGTCTCACTATCCATTGGAACCTCAAAGGGCTTCATCCTCGTCTTCGACTACCAACAGGTGCTAAAGTCTATTATCGGTCCCGGCACCAAGGCGGTCGAATGCGGGCCCATTACTTCGTTGGCCATATCCGCCGATCATTCTACAATAGCTGGTGGCCATGCGACGGGTCACATTTTCACCTGGGAGTTGGCGAAGCCGGCAAAGCCTTTCCTCCATATCCCGCCCCTGGAAAGAGCAGCCTTGGAGGACAGCAAGTCAGATGGCCACGTATCGGGCGTGGGAATCATGCATCTGGGTTTTCTGGGAACTCGCCATACAGCACTCGTGTCCGCTGATGATGCAGGAATGGCCTTTTCTCATCTTGCCACACGCGGCTTAGGAGCCATTGCGCGAACAGTCAGGACCAATCGCATCCTAGGAAGATATCCACTACCAGTCAAGTCTATGGAGAAGCCACGAAAGCCAAGCTCCGTGCTTGCATTCGCCCCACTGCCTTTGGGAAATGTGGAACAGCCTACCGATGGTATGGGGCTGACTGCCCTCTTGACACCATATCTGCTGGTTGTTGTATCAACTACGCCAGTCGCCCAGACACAACACAAGGCACCTCGCCCAAAGGATGTGGTTGCTCACAGCGCGCTAAGCGGTTGTCTCGCCTGGTTTCCTGCAGTCAAGTTAAAAAGCCCGTCTAGTGATGCCGGGTCTGCAGTCTCCAAGACGAAGCTGGTATACTGTTGGTCCAATGTCCTCACTATACTAGATATTGATTACGTAGACGCACCGCCGGCAGAAAAGGAGAAACCCACTGAGTTGCACTTTAGACCGCGAAGTCGCTGGAAAGCAGAAGAGGCTATAGTCGCGGTTCAGTGGCTCAGCAGATCGGTGCTTGGCGTTCTAACCATCAGCCAACGCCTGTTGATTCTCGAAGACAATACGCTACGTGTGACCGACTCATTTGACTTGCTGCAGAAACACATCTACCACGCAGACCTATTCTCACGGCAGCTAAAGCCTGTCGTTGAGCAGCTGAATGAAGACGATGCTTCCATGCATGGTGTTGTGGCTGACGCCTTTTACATGAGTTTCAGAGCGTACAAAGGTCGGTTGTTCTTGCTCGGCTTCAATGACTGCTCCATTGGAACCCTCTCCAACTGGGCAGATCGATTGCTGGCATTGATGGAAGACGGTGACTACATAGCTGCACTGGGTCTTGCAACTTCTTACTATCTCGGTGACGCAGACAAGCTTACTGTTGGGCTACCCGACGACGATACAGCACGACATGCGCTTGTACAGCCCAAACTCCTAGAGATGATCACAGCGTCCCTCAAATACGCCTTCGCCCGCCATGAGGGTGATGACGAGGCAAGAGAGCAGCGACTGAAAGAACTCGCCGAGGTGGTCTTCACCGGACTGCTGAGTATGGATGAGCATGATGTCCTATTTGGTGAGACATATGATGCATTCGAGGAAGCGTCTGCGGAAAAGGCTTTTTTCGAGACTCTTGAGCCGTACATTCAAGAAAACCAGATCACAGCTGTGCCACCGAACGTCCTCAAAGACCTCATCACCTTTTACGCCTCTGCAAATCGATCGACGCGGCTTGAAGAGATGATCTGCCGACTGAGCACAGATACGATGGACCTAAATCAGGTCACGATGCTCTGTCAGCAGTACGTTCTTTACGATGCGCTGATATACGTTTGGACACGCGCTATTGGAGACTACATAACGCCGCTCACCAATATCCTGGAGCTGATCAAGCTCGTTGACTTTGAAGTAGACGAGTCGGAGAATATCTACCTCTCTGCAGCAAAGAAGATCTTTCCGTACCTTGCGTATACCTTCACTGGTCGAGTGTATCCTGGAGGTACCTTCATGGACGACGATCAGGCCTACAGTGCCAAGAGAGACGTGTATCGCTTCTTGTTTTCCGGCAAAAACCTCCGGTGGCCCCCGAATTCGGGTGAGCTCATCACCACTCAGTCTGATGGAAGTCCCGAGCCACCTTTCCCATATTTACAACTGGTCCTAGAGTTCGATGCTGCAAGTTTCATGAGTATGCTGAATGAGGCATTTGAAGACAGCTTCTTGAATGGCGAACAGGACGCAGCGAATGGGGCACAGGTCAACGGTACCTCGCATGAATCTACACTCACACCGACTCGGCAGTCTATTACCAATTACCTCTTCGGTATCATGAACACAGACAACTTCGATCACGAAGACATCATCTACTTTTATATGTTTGTTGCGCGGAACTTGCCCAAGTATCCACAGCATATCATGCTTCCTGGGACTTCTTTGCACCAGATCCTCATAGGACTCTGCAATTACCCTACGGAGGCGATTAAGGAAGACTGCCAACTCTCTGTTGAGTACCTCCTCTCCATCTACCACCCACCTAATCCTCAAAGTCTTGTCCCAATGTTCGAGAAGGCTGGGTTCCATCGCGTGCTGAAGTCCGTATATCGAGGCGCACACCAATACGCTAGGCTCCTCGAGACATATCTGGACGATGAGGACGATGAAGATGCAGTGTTTGAGTGTATTGCTCAAATCCTACGGCCTAGCCAAGGTCTTGTGAAGAAACAGGTCAATGAGGTCAAAGCAGTTATAGTTAACAGAGCTGGTGACATTGCTGCGGTAGATGCTGCGCAAGCTGCCAGAACACTCAAGCAACATGCGCCAGATCTCTTAAGGCCAGTCTTGGATGCTATAAAGGACGATGCTGATGCTCAATATCACTACCTTGAGGCCCTCATTGAACCAGAGCAGACCCAGACTGGTGCCACTACCCACATTGACGAGAGTCTCCCACCTGGCTTCATCGAACGATACGTGCAACTCATGTGCACCTATAATAGCACCCATGTAGCCGATTTTGTCAGCCTCCTCAAATCCGGTGATCTTCAGTTGGACCCCGTTTTGCCAGCCTTGGAGCAGAGCGGCGTCATCGATGCAGCTGTTATACTTATGGCACGCGATGGACTCGTGCAAGGCGCCATGGATCGCTTGGTGAAGCACCTTGGTACCCTTGAGACTGCTTTGACAGGCCTCATTGGGGCTGCAGTGGAAACGCCTGACGTGCGAAATACTGAGGAAGCAGTTCATGATCTTCTTGGAGACATAGAAAAGTACGTCAAGGTGGGTATTTGGTTATGTCAAGGGCAGACAAGGTCAAGAGAACGAGTACCAGAATCCACAATCGATAGGCGGAAGTCGGCTTATGGTGAAGTCCAAGAAACAGATCTTGCGTTAGATGAACTACTCTGGCTTGAGCTCGTCGACACCTCTGTACGACTCATTAGGGGTACATCGAGTGCCGTAGCCGACCATGACAGTCTTGTTGCATCCTCGAACATCAACCAGGCGGACACCATAGACACCGCACGCATTGTATCTACCCTCCGATCCTCGATTCAACAAACCTTTTCCGCCCTTCTCACCTCCACCACCATTCCACCAGCCAAAAAACCAGCACACCGTCCCTCATCTGCGGCCGAAAGCTCCACCGTACGACTACCGCTCCACCATATGCAATCGCAAGCCCACTCCAACCCTTCCTTCCTCCGCATTCTCCGGTGTTTCCTCACGCGCGCAACACACACCTACTCGCCCTCACTTTCAGATCTGCGCTCCGTTCTTTCTGAAATCTTCGCCGCCTACACGTTTGAAGAAACTATTCTCAGCCTCGCTAACCGCTTCCTCGACAAAGAATCATTCGAGCATGTACATGAAATCACCGAGCTGCGCAAACGCGGATGGCGACCAAGAGGCCAGGTCTGCGAGGGATGTAAGAAGAGGGCTTGGGGACCGGGTGCTGGTCCAGCCGTGTGGGAGGCGTGGGAGAAGCTCGAGGGAGAGCGCAGGAAGAATAGAGAGGAAAATAGCGGGGATGATGAAGTGAGTGGAAAGGGTAAGGGTAAGAGGCCCAGCCAGGCGGATGTTTTGGAGGATAGAGCCATTCAGGAGATGAGGGGGGAGGCACTGGTGTTGTTTGCCTGTAGGCATTTGTGGCATAGACGGTGTTTGGAGGAAAGGCTTGGTGCAACGGCGGAAGGGGGCGATGGGTATGTGAATGTAAATATGAACGGTAATGATGAGGTGGGTAGGATGCAGGGGAGGATAGGGTTGAGATGTGCACTTTGTTGATTGGTAGAGTTATTTTGTGTATACGAGTCAATGTTTATGAGGGGGGTTTTGGTGCTTGGACGGCATACGTGTCTGTGATTGTAAGCGGTGTGTAGTGATAGGGCTTCATTGGGGTGTTGGTAAGCAGCATGCTAGTAGGAGAAAATCTTGTTAATATTGCGTTCTCGGAGATAGCATCATGTCTACTACTTTCGATATTCGGATGCGCAGATGTCAGGACTCTTGGGCTGTTCTTCATTCATTTTAGCCTACCACCATATATTCAGACTTGATGTATTTACTATCGTGTCTCAGTTATTGTCGGTGGTAGTAAGAGCAGACAGGTGCGATGTGAGTATGTGTAGCTAGTTTAAGACAATTATATAGGGTTTTTTACGAGGATATGGGGGGTTTGTGCTGGAGAGTATGTCCAGTATTAGTGTTGGGAAAATGTTTTGGGAGTGTAAAACGGGTGAGCGATATTTTTGGGTACTGAGCTATACCAACAGAAAGTAGACCGACAAGAAGTCGAAGGTATCACAAAGAGACCTCGGCTACGCATGAAAAGCTGACGACAAGGTGGCTGGTTAGGTCGATCGTCTTAAAAGACTAACAAATCTCGGTCGAAAATACCCCGGATACCCCATACCCCTAAGTCCAGTGTGCCTTAGCGGCCCACATAGCGCCGTTACTCCGCATTCTATTAATGCTCGGCGTACGCACGAGGCACATGTGCATAAGGCATAAAGCTGGGGTATTTTCACGTAGTTACTTCGCAGATACAACCAGGGGCAGCAGCTGCCAACTCGTAAATATGAGGTTTAGCCATAACCTACTTATCGCATGTATCTGCGCCGTACCTGTGCACAGGTAAGGACATTCTTTGAAGGCATTTCCTTCCCGAGCTGACCTAGATATAGTTTTGTGGACTATGGAGTCGTTCACCCAAAGTCGTATTCACAAGGTATCCTTTCGGCATCGAACGCTGAAACGCCTTACGACAACACCTCGATCATCATATTAACACCCTCCAATCCGGTTGTTACTTTCGATTACGGTGTCGAAGTCGCGGGGTTTCCTTTAATCAGCACGTCAAACGTTGCTGCTCCTGTCCAACTCGAATTCAAATACGGAGAGTCATTCGTCGCGCTTTTGAATTCGAATAGTGATGGGCCATGGACGTTTTCAAACGGCTTGTCCAATACTTTTCGGGTGGAGACGTTCAACGTGTCAACGGCTGGATATCTCGAGAGCTTTTTCGTCCAAGGTGGACAAAGATGGCAATCTGTTCGTCTTCTCACGAACAACACTGTAACAATTGAGAGCATCGGAATGCGAGCGACAAGCCAACATCTGGATGTCAACCAACTCCCAGGACACATGAAAACTAGCAACGATGTTTACAACCGGATATTCGATCTGGGCGGCAATGTCGTACAGGTAGCCTGTGTAGACGCAGGCAATGCGCCATCTACTTGGGAAATAACCGACATGGGCGCTTTAATCCGCGGTCAAGCAAGTGCACAGTCAGCTGAGGGTGTCTTGATGAAGCCAGCAAACTATACTCTTTCGTTTGACACCAAAATCACACGAGGAGGGGTTGGTTGGAGAGTCGCCAGTAGTGTTTCGCCGTACGGACCATATTTCGTTTTGACTTCGAACTATCCCGAGCAAGCTTCAGTTGTGGACACAAACAGAACTCTGTTACCACCGAACACTCTGATATTCAACAGCGGCTGGAGCTTGGTCAATCAGAGCAGTTTGCCAACACCGGCAAATACTTACTACCCTTTGAATATCACGATCAAAGAGGACAAATGGCATCATATCACCACTTCCATTAAAGAAGATGGCTACCATGTACAGCTCAATGGGATCGAAATCGCCCTAGTCGCTTTGCCGCCAAGCTCTACTTCCTACTTCAAACCACCTTCGAATTATGAGGGTACTTGGGGCTTCGGCGGTTTCCAGGACCACATATCTGTCGTATCAAATGTCTCCATCACATCGGCCAATGGATCACAGATCTACACGAATGCCATGACTTCGGAGAAAGTCTTGGCTGAGTACGGTGTAGCACCTTTGGATCATTCCGTGTGTCTCGATGGCGCAAAGCGAGACCGCCTCGTCTGGATCGGCGACTTCTATCACACTGTCCGTGTACTAGCCCAGAGTACCGCTCGGTGGGATTACATCATCGGCAGTATCGAATATGTCCTGAGTTATCAAGTAGAATCCGGCCCGTATGCTGGCTTTGTACCTATTTCGTCAAGTCTCGGAACAAGACCTGAATATACTGATGCAAATCCCAGTTGGGTGGGACTGCTCGATTATCAAGATTTATTTCTTGCGAGCATCGGAGAGTACTTTCGATACACCGGCGATGCACAGAGCTTGAAAGAACATTGGAGCAAGATCAAGAAGCTTGCAGATGCTAGGATTACCTTCATTGACCCGTCCTCGGGCCTTGTTGCTGGCAGTCCAGCGTTACCAACCCCATTCAACTTCTTGGGCCCAGCCAACGGAAGCGCAGGCACAGGATTGCTTGCTTTCACGATGGACCGGCTGGCACCTCTGGCGCTGGAACTGGGCGATGAAGAAGCAGCATCAAGTTACAATTCCACCGCGTCCAGCTTACGAGATGCAATCAACGATAAACTGTGGAACCCGAGTTTAGGGACTTATTCTCTGTCCCTGGACTCGCCTGGAAACTTTTCCCTCACAGGGATTGCGTGGGCCATGCTCTCTGGCGCTGCCAACAGTGACAAAGCAAGCTCGTCTGTTCGCAAGTTGGAAGAACTTCGCTTTGGAGTAGGATACAAGACAATTTCTTCCGACCAGGAATCTAGCGACTATCAACTTGCACCCAACCCATCTGGCTTTCTTCTCGAAGCCCTCTTTCAGGCTTCTCAAGACTATGGCATTGACAGCGCTCCTGCTTCCTTGCATCTTCTCGATAACCTCTGGGGCAGTATGGTGAACAATGATTCATACTATTCGGGTGCAAGCTGGGAGTATGTAAAGCCCGATGGGTCACCCGGCATAGACCTTTTCACGAGTCTGGCGCATCCATGGGGAGCTGCGCCCACTTATGTGCTTCCTGAGTATCTGCTGGGTGTTCGGCCAATTATACCTGGATATAAGAAGTTTGTGCTGCAACCTGCAGTTGGCTATCTTGGGCTGAAAGAAGCGGGGGGAAGAGTTCCAACACCATTTGGTGCGATTAACGCAACTTGGTCTATGGATGGATCGACCGCCCTGTTGACTGTAGAGGTGCCCGAAAATACGACTGGAATTTTCAAGTCACCTCGAGGCTGGGCTAAGAAGGGGCGAAATGGCTCAAAGGGGGATGCTGAGCTCTCGCCAGGTCATCACAGCATTATGTTATATGCTGAATGTACGTAGCTATAGGATTAAGGTGTAGCACCTCAAAAATACCACCAAGTTATATCAGGCCTCTTCTTCATGTAAATCTCTCACAGGTGCAAGTTTTTATGGTGGGGCGAAAAGTACAAAGTATACTGTAAGCATAACGCATGGTTACCAGAATCACTCGACACAAAATATGAATTTCCAAACAACACCATACTTACGCCTTTCAGAGCTTCAGTAACGCGCCTTTGCGGTCTTTAGCCAGCTGCAGTCTCCACAATCTGTTCTCGTTCAGCAAAAACACTTGCCCATTCCTTCCAAAACAAAAGTTCGCAATACCACCATCGATTAGGATCTTCGCCAACAACACACCCCCAGGTGACCATATGTTCAGTCCATCGCCGCAGCCGCTATACACATTGCCATCTGTATCGCATTTGATGCCATCGGGAATGCCTGTGTCTGCCATAGCAAACAATCGGCGGTTGACAAGGAAGGGTTGACCAGACCGCATATTCACATCGTAGGCGTATCTAGTAAGAAGTTCAGCTATTAGTATGTTCCCACAAGATGAATGTCGACTGATGGTTGCACCTAGTCACGGAGCCGTGTAGAAAGCCGAAGGCAAGTGATACTACTCACATATGCGATGCTCTCATCTCGTCCATCGTACCGTCCCCATGAATCCAGTCCGTATCAGTGATATATACTGTCGATTCGTCCGGGCTGAAGCAAATGCCATTCGGTCTGCCCAGCCCATCTGCGATAGCACGAATGCTTTCCGTCCCCGGATCGTAGCGATATACTTGATTCGGCAGTCGTGGCCGCGGTCTGATACCTTGTTCCCAACCATAGATGGGATCCGTAAACCATATCGAGCCGTCGGAATGCACTACGACGTCATTCGGTGAATTGAAGGGTCGGCCATGGAAGCTGGAAGTAAGTAACTTGGCCTCATACTCCGTACCGGTGCCTTGAGCCAGCGGCATAAACGCTATACCCCCAGGCCTGTCAAGTGTTCCCTGTACGCAGAACAGTACACCATTCTTGTAATTCACACCGCCGTTGGGCATGACGACATTGCTTGCACTTATTTCCGAATATCCCGTCTGGGTGCTGTTGATGTCCGAAGGTAACTGGATACGCGAAATGTGAATATGGGGTCTTCCCGTCTCTGGATGCGGGTACTGGTTGCTGGTGATCCAGAGAGAATCATCTTCTGGTACGTATATGCCAGCCTCGTGGGCAAAGGGACACTCGGTCTTCTCGAGAAGCAGATCAAGCTTTGGTTCATACCCAAGAATGTCTCTTGCTGCAGTGTCGTATATCTGCATCCAAGAAGGTAGAATCATGGTTGTGTAGGTAGAATTAGACTCGGATTTGGTTGAGGCTAACGGTCCACAATAGACTGGGATGGATACTGAATAGAATACGAGATGGTTGAAGCCCCAGAGCAACTAATGTCACCGGAAAGCGACCGATTGTAAATACCTTGTCCAAGAGAGTTTTCGGCGTTTGATTGAGTGTGGCTACAGACAACGCATACAGGTGCGGTAATTGAATCAATCGCCGACAACCTCTTTCTGGAAGTGTCGGTCCGAAGCGGCTTTCGAGTGGTGTTCATACACAAAGCTGGGCTGGACGCGTGGTGATTCGGTCCTGCGTCGGCCAAACTATTATGCGCACGTTGGCAAGGTAAGCTTTAGACCCTGTGAGGCGTCATCACTACCAATCAAACCGATCGTCTAGTTCAATCGCCTGATCTCCGCCAAACGTCGTTCACGCGTTTGTGGTATAAGCTCGGTCGTATAGGCAGGTTTCGGCAAGTTGAGCGTGTCAGCAGCGTTGAAATGATCAATGCGGCTGAGATGCAACCAGCTACCGCGAATTTTATCGAGAGACAGCCGGCGAGGGTCCCAAGCTAAGCCAAAACCTTCTGTCACTCTGTGCTACAAAGTACTGTTATGTGTAAACTTGTCTGTTATCACTGACAAGTATAGAAGTCCTGGCTGATACGGGAGTTTCGATCGTTGTAAATGGCTGAAATCACAAGACGACTGAAATTCTCAGCGCCGAACTTTAAATCAGTTCGTAAAATGTCCACCTCCAGGGTCAAATCCCGCGGGATATGCATCGCTTGCCGACCCCATGGGGTCAGCCCCGCAAACACCAGCTAGTGGCCCGTCCCTTGTATGACTACACCCTAGAGATGTATATATGACTGTCATCACTGCACGCCAGTGTATCCCCACACCTCCACCAGACGCAGATCCAACGAGAAAAAAGCTGCCCAGGTGGCTACCAACACATACAGCATGCCGGAACTCAGGGGCCGAGCTCTTATGCTCACGATCAGTGTCCTCACTTCGCTGGGGTTCATGTTGATTGGGTACGACAATGGTCTCATGGGTGGATTGGTTGGTGCACCAGCCTTCAACAAGACTTTCGACCACCCATCCTCAGACATGGTCGGCACCATCGTGGCCATCTTCGAAAGTGAGTGACTGGTTGAGCAGACTAGAGAAGCACGAATAACATTGGATACAGTTGGTTGCTTCTTGGGTGCTATGGGAACAGCAGTAGTCGGAGAGAAACTCGGTCGTCGCAAGAGTGTCGCCACTGGAGCTATCATTAGCATCATTGGCGCCATCCTTCAGGCTACTGCATTCGGAAGACCTCACCTCATCGTTGGTCGTATCGTCTCTGGAGTTGGCTTGGGTATCATCAACTCAACCGTGCCCGTGATGCAGGCCGAATTCAGTCCCAAAGCGAGTCGCGGTATCTATGTTTGCGCACAACTGTCGACCCTGAACTTTGGAATCTTCTTAGTGTACTGGATTGACTATGGCTTTGTTTCACACACTTCGGACTACGCCTGGCGGATACCCACCATCCTTCAATGTATCATCCTCCTGGCGATCCTTGGCTTATTGACTCTGATTCCCGAGACGCCCCGATGGTTAGCGGCGCACGACCGTCCAGATGAGTGTTTACAAGTGTTGGCACGTGTGGCAGACGTGCCTGAAAACGATCCAGAGGTCCAGAGACTTCACACCGTCATCACCGAAACCGTTGCGTTCGAGGCGTCGCGCCAAGCAGGATGGAAGGACATTGTTCGGAGCGACCCCATCAAGTCGAGGAGACGCTTCTTGATTGCTTGCGGCATCCAAATGTTCCAACAGCTGGGTGGAATCAACGCTATCATTTGTGAGTTCCCGCAAAAGTTCAAATCGAACGAAATCCTTACTAACTTGTGAAAAAAAAAGACTATTCCGGAACCCTTTTCGAGAAGAGCATCGGCTTCGATACGCACATGTCATCGCTCATGAGTGGCTTCTTGCAGACATGGTTCTTCGTTGCCTCGTTCATCCCATGGTTTCTCATCGACCGCGTTGGCAGACGGCCACTCCTCCTCTCCATGATCAGCCTCATGGCTGCCGTCATGGCAGTCCAATCCGGCCTCATCTACCAGGTGCAATACAAGACTGCCTCGGCAAAGGGTGCAGGCATCGCAGCGGCCGCAATGCTCTTCGTCTTCCAGGGCGCCTTCACCATCGGCTTCCAGGCCACCGTTTGGGTGTATCCGTCTGAAATCCTCCCTCTCCGCCTGCGGCAGCGCGGCTCGGCAATCTCGACGGCAGCAAACTGGATATGCAACTACATCATCGTACAGATAACACCGCATGCTATCAGCAATATTGGATGGAAGACTTACATCATCTTCGCTGTACTCAATGCTCTCTGGGTACCCATCATCTTCGTCTTCTTTCCCGAGACCAAGGGACTGGAGCTGGAAGATGTCGACCGCCTGTTCTCGGGTGAAGTCAGCCGAGCCGATCTGCTGGATAAAGACGTTGATGAGGAGCGAGTTGAGAATATTGTAGATACGAAGACGGTGGAGAATGCCGCTCACATATCGTAAAAAAGGTCACTGAGAATAGGGGTATATAATGCTTGCTATTATAGAATAGTACTGGTTCCGAAGCTTGTTAAAACAGCTCATAATAAGACTATTTATAGCAGCTAGAGATTCTACTATATTGTGATTAATAAGAGTGTGTAAAGAGAGTGTCGATGCAAAGATAGAGATGCGTAGATGGGGTAGACAGAAGTAGAAAGTGTTAGTAGCGAATAGGAAGACATATTCAAGAGTAGAGAAAATACTCAGACGTTCATATTCACGTGATGCCGTAACTAACTTGCCAACATCTCACTCTAAACTATATCATCGCAGAGAAAGAGGGAGAGGGAGGAAAGCAGAGAAAAGTTGTATTTAATTGCCTCCAAGCACGACGTATACCTGTAGGTAAAAGCCGGCGCCACCTAGAGAAAATACCCGACAGCCATCATGGTAAGTTGAAACCGCGCAAAGACCCAGCAAAAAAAAACGCCCATTGCGAAAACAAGTCCATCGCAAATATGCCCAATTTTCCCCCTCCCCATGCCTTGTCCTCCAACTAGTGTCTAAAAGATGGAGTTGACAATATTCCCTCCAATCGTAGCACCTGCAATCACCGTAAGCCTTAAAATATCCCGTTAACAATCTTGCCACCGATAGTCGCACCTGCACCAAAGATGGCGGCATTGCCTAGCTTCTTGCCAAACTTCTTGCCATTCGCCTCCATCTTGCTAGGCTCGCCTGCAGGTTGTGCTTGGGCGCCAGAGGCCACATCGAGCGGCATGTTGCCGTAGTTGGTAGGAGCGGGAGTCGCAGAGGGCGTGTAGGCGGGCACGACGGCCTTTTCTTCCTTGCGCACGTAGCTGGCGGGGAAGATGCCCTCCATACCCGTGCGCTCGTTGCGGCCTTTCCACCACTCGTTGTTCATGTACTCGGTAACAACAACCCTATCGTTGGGCATGAGGGCGAGGTCGCCCGCGTCCTGGGCGTTGTACTGGTACATGGCTGAGGCATGGGCAAGCACAGGGGGCCCGAGAGGAGCGGCGGGCACAGAGGGATACGCAGGCGGCGGGGCGTGGGCGGCGGCGGTTGTGTCGGCGTAGTAGCCCACGTTGCCATGCTTCTTCTCTGGCGGCGGTGTCGGCTCGCTCTGCACGCTCATCTGCGCGAGTTGCTGTGTCGGCACTGCGGGAAGAGCGCGCGCGCTGTTCTCGGCTGAGACGGGCAGTTGCGACGAAATGGCATCGTGTTGTGCTGAGCTGAGCACGTTGGATTCGACAAGGAATTGGAGGTTCTACGCCTAGATGTTGGTAAACAGGCCAAGGGCGGGCAGCGAAGCAAAAAATCAATGCGAATGCAACCTTACGTTCTTGATGTCGCCGAGCGCCCGGTTGATCATGGCATTCCTGAAGCTGTCCGTCATCTTGACCGTTGCCGAATCTGGCAGCAATACCGGCTGGCTTGTTGGTGCGGGTGTGTATGGGTGTCGAAGAAAAGCCCGTTTGTTGGACTTTGCGGGCTTTCAGGCCGATAGTTTGTTGGCAGAGAATGCGGTGACGGGAGTTTGGCACCTTGGGTCAACTTGATACAGTGGTTTGGGGACGGGAGCAGCTTAGCGGCGCACTCGACCCGGCACGGCTGCGCCGCAACGGGGCTGTGCTCTGGCATGGCCTGCCCAACAGCCCACGCCCAAAACGTCGGACAACTACTCTATTCTTTTTATATATATACACAGTTTGACACTTGACATTTCGCTCCCGTCTTCACTCGTTTGCCGTACCCATCCGCCAGCGTCCAAACTTAAAGTCGTCCTACTCGTCGTCTAGCCAGGGTACCGGCTAGTTCTGCCCAAAGCCATCACCCGTGGTGACGGAGAGCTTACGACAGGAAAATCTGCTTGTACATGTCCTGTCTCTTGTTCTCAAACGCGTCAAAGGCCTTGGTCACAAACCCAACCGGAATCTGATCCTTGCCCTCGACCAAGCCCTTCCATGCTTCGTCCGTGAAATCGCTCAGCGGCATGCCAATGCTGCCTCCATCTTTAATGTCCGGTTGGTGCTTGGCATCGTGCAGCTCCGTCTGTACGGCTGGCGGGAAAATTTCGATAACCTTGATGTTTCCGGGTCCGTTTGCAAGTTGGTGGCGGAGCACGAGGATCATGTGATGCAGAGCCGCTTTTGAAGCGCAATAGTTGGGACAGCGCGGTAGCGGCATGAGTGCAAGTCCAGACGTCGTGTAGATGAGCGACGTCTCCCTGTCTTGCTTCTGGAGGAAGGGAATAAAGGCCGTGGTAAGGTGCATGTAGGAGAGGTAGTTTGTCCTAAATTCAACCTCCAGCATGTCCAGATCCACGCTCTCGGGCTTGGAGAAGTCGAAGCCGCGCTGGATGCCAGAGTTGAGGAAGACGCAGTCGAGATCGGGGTGCTTGCTCGTTACATCCTTGACAAACTTTGGAATCTCGTCGAGCTTGGTCAGGTCAAACACGAAGCTGTCGACCTTGTCGCTTCCATGCTTCTTCTGGAACTCGGCCAGTTTTTCTTGTCGCCGACCGACGATGATGGCCTGCTTGCCGTCTTGCACAATCTTCTCTGCCAGCGCCCATCCGATACCAGATGTTGCGCCTAGCACAAGGACCTTGTTGTATTTCAGAGACATGTTGGAAATTTTCCTAGTGTAGATGATAGTGTTGATATAGCTGTAGATTTTGTTCGGGCGTACGCATCTTTTGAATGGCGGCTTCGGGAACCCATAATCATCATGATGAACATCGTCCCGCAGCCACAACCAATCTATGATCTGGGCCGCTCTACATTTACACCCTCCACCCTGCAGCATCTCGGCAATACCGGCTTTTAGGAAAATCTTGCCCCGAGCGTTGTAATGTCGCGCAAAAGATCTGGACCATGTCCAAGTGCAGTCGAGACGTCATCGTGAATTGTGGATCTGCACTTTCGGCAGTTGCGTCGGTTGCAGCAGCAGCAGCATCAACACCAAGCATCGAGAATACAGAAAGTAGGGGGACGAGGGATTATATTATTTAAAGTACCAAGGTAGTAGCGGGGATAGGGGTATCAATTTACTTCAAAGGCCGTGATTCGAGCAGTGGTGCAACTAGCTGCAGAGAAACTTGCGCTTCCA
>Ga0265798_10003068_pt1 | contig 24067 bp, 21 predicted proteins | sample P3T30metagenome_FD_192430 | JGI IMG/M metagenome (GOLD analysis project Ga0265798, IMG submission 192430) | Plant litter microbial communities from East Loma Ridge, Irvine, California - P3 T30 | ecosystem: Environmental > Terrestrial > Plant litter > Unclassified | place: USA: California...
GCCACTTTCGTGCAGCTCGAACTTCGACGCTTTTATGGTCTGAAACTGAACAAGTGGGCGTTGTTGATCTCTTGGTTCGGGTCTCCGGCAACGTGTTGCTCGGATCACCTAGCTGCTGTGACAAACAGAGTTGGCGAACGCTTTGTTAAGTATGTGCCGGTAGTGCGGCCTTCGATAGTACAGGTCGGAGGTTTAAATGCGCTCGTTGATCGTTGCCCTGGCGTTGCCGCTGGCCGCCTGCGGTGGAGCGGGGAACGGTCTTTCCTCAGCAGGCGGAAATGCGACGGGCTCGACCGGTATCGCCCTGCCGCCGCCCGCGGGCAGCACCGCGACTCAGGCGAATATGTTTGATGTCGCGGCAGCGACTAAGTTCGATGCGCTCGGAGCGATGCACTCGCTCTCCATCTCCGCCGAGAACACAAGCCTTTACCGGGGTAACGCTAGCACAGCTGATGCTCCTACCGGATCCATCAGCTATGATCCCCGTGACGGTATCTTTGTCATGACACTTGGCGATGACAAAGCCGGCGTTGACCGAACCATCAGGTTTCAAGACCCTGCTCATCGCACGACCGCCGACTCAGGTTATGTAGAGCGGCAGGTACCGCTTCTGGCCAGTTTCAATTATCTATCCGTACTTGATGACACAGTGCCCGCGACGTTTTTCTATCAACGACCAAACAGCGGTGGGTCGTTTGTCTCGCTCGCCGGGTTCGAACGGAATGATAAAAACGCAGATGGATCATTCACGTCCGAACAGGGTGTTATGGTCTTTGGTGCACGCACTCCAATGTTCCAGACACCAACTAAGGGCTCGGCACGTTTTGACGGCCAATTCCTGGCAACAATGGTAGCACAGCGGGACGGCTCGGCGCCGGCTCAACAGTGGCTTGCGGGTAGCAGCGCCGTCGATGTCGACTTTGCCTCAAGGAAGGTGGCACTAAGTCTTTCTGGCACCGTTGGTCCGACGTTCGTCAAAGATACGGTTGTACCCGACAACGCGCTCAGCATACCGACCGGCTCAACTTTCAATGCGACTGGCACAGCGAGCTGGGGCAGCTTCTCCAATGCCTTCTCCGGCAAATTCGCCTCTGCTGGGTTCACCAGCGATGGAAAGGTCACGCCGGTTGATTTTACCAGTGTAAGCGCTGGCACGTCGACCGCGGGTGCGAGCTCCATCGATGGGGCATTCTACGGGCCTGACGCCAAGAATATTGGGGGCAACTTCCGCATCGTCGGGGGAATCCCTAATCAGCGGGTCGACATTCTCGGTGGCTTCACCGGCACGAAGAAGTAATCGGCTGACCGGAGAAGCAGCTATGAGGCTGGTAGGCTTGGCGGTAGCTGCGGCATGCCTCGCGGCGTCACCCGCAGCGGCCCGGCCGGAGCAGTCATGCTCCGCTGGAGCATGCCAGATCAAGTTAACCCCTGGGCAGTTGCTTGGCGCAGCCGAGCGACTCGTGACCGAAGGTCGCTATGCCGAAGCTAAACCACTCGTTGAGGTTCTTAAGCAAGCGCCAGCGCTCAAGTTTCAGTCGGCCTTCCTAAGTGGCCTGATCGCGTCACGGACAGGAGATTATGCCAGCGCTGCGAATCAATTCATGGCTATCCTCGCGAACGATCCGCGGCAAACGCGGGTCCGACTGGAGCTCGCGCAGGCATTCATGGCCTTGAAGAAGACTGCGAGCGCCGATCGACAGCTGCGCATTGCCCAACAGGACGTCGATCTTCCTCAGCAGGTCGCGCGGACGATCCGCATCGCACGTGACACCATCCGCAGCGGACGATCGTGGCGGCTCGACGTCAACGTCGGCCTCGCGCCAGACACAAACATCAACAATGCTACCTCGGCGCAATCGATCACCATTTTACTGGGCGATGAAGCGTATAGTGCCGACTTGAACGAGGACGCGAAGGCGACCTCAGGCTTGGGGGCGACGGCGCAGCTATCTACCGGTCTCAGGTTGCCAGTGAGCGATAAGGTTGCTGTGCTCGTGGAGTTAGACGCCAACGGCACTAATTACTCCGGAAGTCGGTACGACGACTTTGCCGTGCAGTCTGCAACGGGTGCCGAGTACCGGTTCACCGCTACCAACAGCGTTTCTCTCGAGGGTACCTACGCTCGTCGTTGGTTTGGCGGCCGCTCCATTACTCAGCAGTTTGGGGCTCGGGTTGGCGGACAGATGACTCTCGGAAGGGCGGATCGTCTGGGTTTGCAGGTTGACGTTCGTCGCAATCGAGCCTTCTTCGACAGCGGCTATGATGGGTGGCAGGGCGGTGCTTATGCGACGTTTGAGCACGCGCTTACCCGCACCATCGTCGCGTCGATCGGACCGTTCGTCAGGCGCGAGTGGCTTCACGAGAACGCTTTCTCAAGCAGGGAGTTTGGCGGCAACGTTGGGATCGGGGGTGAGTTGCCGCACGGGTTCAACGTCGGGGCAAGCGTGGGTGTGTCGCGGGCTGTCTTTGATGCAGCCATACCCCTCTTTGGTGTAAAGTCGCGGACTGACAACCGCGCTGTTTTTCGGGCGACCGTAGGCAATCGAAAATTACGCCTACATAGCTTCTCCCCTCAGATAAACTGGACGTATAATAAGTTTGATTCCTCTTATAATTTGTATTCGATCCAAAGAAGCCGATTTGAGGTTACGCTCACCAGGTACTTCTAGGAATAGACCTATCGATCCAACATAGTGCGGTAATAGTCATGCGGAAGGCAACTAAAAGCAGCTTGTCGCAAGCTATTCCTTCTTTCTTGCTGCACATTGTCTTGCCATCAGGGTATTAGCCAATCGTCCTAGCGCTAACCGGTGATCCAATCTGATTGCTTCTACGGCGGACACCTTCTCAGGAAGACGTCTTCGATCTACGTGTCACGGCTGACTGCACTTAAGGTCAATCGCGGCTGCGGCGAGATCCGAGACGTTCCCGCCGAGCATGCGCGTTTCCTTATTCAGACAGCGCTGCCTTGGTGTCCGCTCGCCCTTAGGCCTTAGAGCCTGACGAAGTACAAGCAGGTCGGCCTGAGTAATCGGATAGGTCGAGGACTGCGATTGAGGACCGGTCGCCTCGCCTTGCCGAGGCGCCAATGAAGTGACTGATTGAGCGATCGAATCCGTCGCGAGGATTGATGCGCAAACTAGAAAAGCAAGTCGGATTGTAGCCATACCACACCTCACCGAGCACACGTGCGGTTATCCGCGATCTTAAAAAGGCACCTAGTATTAACGCTTTTCGACTTTGGAACGTCGGCTCCTGCGATAGCTACCGCCGATCTCCTTCCCGAAACCAAACCAGCCGCTTTCCTCCAAACTTTAGCCGCTTGCCGCCAGCCGCGATGCGGAGCGCTGATCAAAGATAGCTAGTTAAACCTTGTCGCGAAACCGTTATAGCAGCACAGTCAGTGAAATGCTCGGCACGACGGTCTTGCTCGCTGCGCGTTCGATTCGGCGACATGCGCTCCGGTCCTTTCTGACCGTGCTCGGCATCGTCATCGGCGTCGCGGCGGTCGTAACGATGGTCACGCTCGGCGATGCGACGTCGGCTTCCGTGCAGAAGCAGATTGCCAATCTCGGCACAAACCTGCTCCACGTCCATCCAGGGCAAGCGACCCGACGCGGCGGAGGTGGACCACCTCCAGCCAGCTTCGATCCCGACGACGTGGTCGCCATCGAGCGGCAGGTCAGTGGCGTCACCGGCGTGGCACCGCAGGCGCAGGCCACCTCGGCGGTCTTCTACGAGGGCAACAACTGGTCGACGAGCATCTTCGGCATGGACGCGACCTACTTCGTCATCCAGCCGTGGCCGCTGAAGGCGGGGCGGGTATTCACGCCGGCGGAGGAGAGCGCGGGCAAGGCCGTGTGCGTGATCGGCAGCACCGTCAGCAGGAACCTGTTCAAGGAGCTGGATCCGATCGGCCGACGCTTTCGCGCGGGACCGGTCAGCTGCGAGGTCATCGGCCTGTTCACCACCAAGGGGCAGGGGCAGTTCGGCGATCAGGACGATCTGGTGATCATGCCGATCAAGACCGTGGCGCGCCGCTTCCTCGGCACGAGGGACATCAAGGCGCTGCTGGTCGGTGTGGATCCGGCCTATGACACCGAGCAGGTCAAAGCGTCGCTCACCGGCCTGCTGCGCGAACGGCGGCATGTGGAAGCGGGAGAGGACGACGACTTCCTCATCATCGATACCCGCCAGATCTCGGAGACCCTATCTGGCACAACCGCCGCCCTTACGCGCATCGTCGCTGCGGTCGCGGCGATCAGCCTCGTCGTCGGCGGCATCGGCATCATGAACGTCATGCTGGTCGCCGTCACCGAACGCACGCGCGAGATCGGCATCCGGCTCGCGATCGGCGCCGTTGCCCGGGAGGTGCTGCTGCAATTCCTGGTCGAGGCGGTGACGCTCTCATGCCTCGGCGGGCTTGCCGGGCTGCTGCTCGCGCAGGTGGCTATCGCCGGCCTTTCTCGGCTGATGTCACTGGATTGGTCGTTCAACCCGGCGATCAACGCGCTCGCATTCGGCTTCTCGGCCATCATCGGGATAGTCTTCGGCTTCGTGCCTGCTCGTCGTGCGGCGGGGCTGGACCCGATTGATGCGCTTCGCCATGAGTAGGTTAGTTCGCCTTCCAGGCGACTTTCGTGGGTGAGGAGATAACCGTCGCGTCGACGCGACAACCGTGCCGGGCCTAGTTCTAAGATGGCGCTGGTATCTCGCGCAAAATGCGCATCACCTTGATTCTGTGATCGTCGACTATGATGCCAACGGTCCAATTCTGACCAAGGGATATAGTCATTTCTTCGCCGCCACCCGCAGCAGCGACGGCGTTGTCCGCAGGATCGAGAACGTTACGGTAAAAGGACGCTGATGGCCCAGCGAATGACACCGCGTCTACCGGGAGCGACGCAAGCGCTTTCTTGGCGTCAGTGATCACTTCCAGCTCTGGGTTCCGCGCCAACTCTGGATGCTGACGCTCAAAGGCGAGCATGCTTGGCCCTTCGAGATCATTCACGGAGACAGGATAGGGCAAGCGGCGCCCTTGTTTCGCAGCTAGGCTGGCAAGACCCAAGAGGTTGGCCGCCTCAAGAGCTGAGGCGGTGACGCTCGGCTCGGGAATGAAGAAGTTGTATTTGCTTGCAACGCAAACGTCATCGTTGTTTCCACGCCCAACCCAGCGATAGGCAGTTTGTATCGACAACCTACTTGCTGGTGTCGCCTGAAGCGATCGATCAGGTAAGCGATCAGCCGGCGCGAGAAACACAGACGCTACGATCCTTTCGCAGAAACCTGCCGTCACGCTACGGATCGGCTTGGAGTACAATTTGATGCGCGTGACAATCGGCGTGTTAGGCGCGGGGGGTGCTTCCATGCCTTCGGGGCCAATCGTCACCTCGGTGATCGGAGGATGCCCTAATGCGAGAAGTGCATCGCCCAACGCAGGTGCGCCAAGCGCTCTTGCCTTTTCCGGCGTTAATGCGGGGCCGTTCTCTCGGAGTTGTAGTTGCGAGCTTTCCGCACATTCAGCGGTTGGAGCGAGCGCTATTTGGAACGAGATCGCTCCTACCATTAGAAGATGTCGCATATTTTCGCTCTGCTTCGATCGAACGCTGTCGTCGGCCTTGAGCGTTCCTGAGCGAAGCCTCGTCTGCTCGCGCGCTCTACGGCAAGTGGGTGGCATCGAGTCTAGGTCTCTCAAGCATGCTCGTCGAGCACCATAATCGACGGCAGCACGTCGTCTACGCTGTCCAAGCCCGCCTCAGCGGCAGCAGCCTTGAGCGCTACCGCTCCGATCGCCAGCAGCATGCCGCGGTCCTCCTCGTCGAGCGTGGTACCGTACTTGGCGAGGACGACGGCGATCTCACGTGCGATCGTCTCGGCGGCCAGTTCGTCGCTCCAGGTGGCGTGCTCGTCCTCAAGCAGGGTCGTCATGAGCCAGAGCGTCTCGTTAATCTTGACCTCGCGCTCGTTCAACACGGGCGGGGATAGAGGCAGACCAGCATCCTCGACCGGCCAGCCAGTGGCCGTCGCCATGCCGAGGGCGAAGTCGCTCGCTTGGCGGTGCGTGTCGAAGCGAGTGCTCAGCGGCATGCCGTCGACCGGCGGATCGAGGAATACGTAGAAGCCATGGCTTCCCGGCAGCGTGATGCAGATGGTGGTTCGCTCAGCCATGGTGAGAGCGCCCGAAGTTCACGATGATAACGCGTTCGTTCGCCCGAAGGGGCGGGTCAATTGGTGGGGTGGGCTCCCCATTGTTCTTGAAGACCACTCGAATTGCCATCTCGTTCTCCGGCAGGACGGCTTCCAGCTTCCCGATGCGTCGGTTCATCTGCATGGGTCAGTCTCCTAGATGTCGTTGTCGCGAGGGATCACGCACCCGATCTGGCGCTGGTCCGCGGTGAAGCGCCGGCTCCACCCAGCCCAGCGTGCTCGGGCTTCGGTCATGTGGTCGGCGGGGATCGGCTGAGCCCTGGCGGTGAGGTCGCGCAGGGCGGCAACGACCCACGCTGCATCAGCGACGATCTGTGCCTTCCGCTGATCAGGGCTTGCGCGCTGCTCGAGACGATCCAGCCTGCTGCTAATGGTGGGCATCAGTTCCTCTCCTCAAGAGCTGCGATGCGACGCTCCAGCTCACCGGTCTCCACGATGGCCTTGTGAGCCGTCAGGAGCACCATCACGCGCGATGCCTCGTCCGGGGTGATCTCACTCGCTCCGACCGCCCGCAGGACCGCTGCTGAGGCTCCTACGACGTCGGCGACCGACTCGATGGGCGGAAGCTCCACACGGATCGGCGCGTCCTTGCGTGGGGGCACCAAGCGCTCGAGGCACAGGCGCAGCGCGACGCTGTCGCCCTCGAGAGCCTTGTCGATGGCCGTGCGGGTCAGCTTCTCAGCCTCGCCGTCGAGTAGCGCTTCAGCAGCCCTGGTGGCTCGGCTGCGGGTCCCAGGCGGCTTGCCAGGGTTGCCAGGCTTAAACCGGCCGTCCGATTTTGCGGGCTCAATGCCGGGCTCAGTCATCACGTCCTTCCCTGATTATCGTGCGTGAAGGTGGGTTCGCTTTGTTTGGTGACGGTCCACCACCCACCACCCGTCACCCCAGCGCTACCTTCCACCACCACCCCCCACCCCCCTACGGGTGGGGGGTGGTGGAAGGTGCGGAAGTCCGCCACCCGCCACCCGTCCACCACCCGTTCTGATCCGGTGGTGGATCATGCGACGATGGCCCACTCGCCAACCCGGTAGATCGGCCGATGCTTGTAGTTGGTGCTGGCGTTCTTGATGGTGTCGACTACCAGGGCGCCGTTGGCTTCCCAGGTCGTGAGGAGTGACGAGGCACGTAGCCGATCAGCCTTCCGCGAGGCATCGAGCCCGAGCACGCTGATCACCACGTCTCCAGCCCAGGGTTGGCTCTGCTGGTCCTTCCGGTACTCACCTCGCGCAACCAGGTCCTGGACTGCGCGAAGGTGTGCGGCAGTGACGCCGTCGAAGGTTTGTGGCGGCGACCAGGGCACCACCACCGGCAGACTGTCACCTCCGTCAGCCCCATTGCCGAGCGAGACGCTGTGCAGCCGATACCAGTCCGACCTGTCAGAGGGCGGCGCACGATTGTTCTTGTCGTCGTACACACGGAAGAAGCGGCGGCGCTCCTCACCCTCAACGCCGAACTTGGCGGCTTCCTCGTCCGACATGCGGTTGAGGGTCGGCACTGACCGGGCAGCGGCGATCAGCGCGCTGGCGCCACGAGCCGTTTCAGCGCTTACCTCACCGCCGGCCAGCTTGCGGGCGTGATGCACTAGGACGATCGCACAGCCCGCCTGAGAGGCTAAACGCGCCCACTGCTTCGCCACCATGTCAATCGCTCGGTTATCGTTCTCGTTGACGCTGTGAGAGGAGACGAACGGGTCGACGATCAGCACGTCGATCTGCTCGTCCCTGAGCTGCGTAAGAAGCGCTCCGATAACAGGAACGTTGATCTTCGTGCCGTTGGGCGTCTCGAGCGCCGTCTTCAGCTCCGCGCCGTCCATGCCGCTATCGACATAGAGCCGGTCGCCGACGTCATCCGGCTTGATGCCCCAGTGGATTGCACCCGCCTGCACGCCACGAGCCATCTCCTCTCCCGAGTCCTCAAGGTTCCAGAGCCAGACCCGTTTGGGTCCGCTCCACACCTTCGGTCCGAGCAGGTTGCGGCCGGTAGCCAGCGCGATGGCCGTGCCGATCATCAGCGCCGTCTTGCCGGTGGCACCTGGCGCGACGACGACCGTCAACGAGCCGCGTAGGAGCATGTGGCCGTAGACCCATGCTCGAGGCGGGATGCTGGCTGGGTCACGCCACTGGTACGGTGTGGCCTTGATCGCTGTGCTGATCGCAGGGTGAGGCACTGGCTCGTCAGCGATCATGGAGGCGAGGTCACGCGACATGACGCGCCTCCATGGTCCTGAGCCTAGGCGAGCGCATGGGCTTGTTCAGCGCTCGCCCGAGCGAGGCTGCCACCATGTCGTTGCAGCAGTCGATCTGAGCGAAGCCGCGCAGCCAGGTGAGATCCGGGCTGTCCCAGTCGAGCACGACGCCGCCAGCAGCATCAGCCCGCAGCCATTCGAGCGGCGTGGCGTGTAGCTGAAGCCGATCGCCATCCCATCGGGTGGCGAAGCACTCGTCCGCGCCGAGGAGCCATCCGAGCCCGCTTACCAGCCCCCAGCGCATCGGCGATCCAGGTCGCCATGCCACGAGGTCGATCAGTTCGTGGTGCTCGACGACGGGCTGCACGACATGCGGGGCACCTTCGCCGGGGAGGAAGCGACCGCCGCGCTCCATCTCACCGTCGAGTACGCCGAAAGCGGGGTACGACTGCCCAATGCGGGCGATTGTGTCGGGCGCCACCCCGACCGCCCGTAGGCGATCAAGGCGGCACTGGCTTACGGCGGCCACAGCCGTCGCGTACAGGGCTTCGAGATCCGCTCCCTTCATGCCGCGGACTCCAGCTTGTCTCGCAGCACCGCATGCCAGACGATCGCTCGCGCACCGCTGGCATTGAAGCGGCGCTCACCCGTGTCACGGATCAGTCCCGCCTTTCGCAGCTCAGTAAAGCGCGGTTGGAGTGAGTAGCGAGGCAGGTTGGCTACGGCGCACACCTCGTCGACGGTGCGGTCACCCTGCTCACAAAGCAGCTTGTGCACGAGGTAGCGAAGACGGCTGCTGGTCTCCGCCGCCAGCGCTGCGGCCCCAGCAGAGGTCTCGATGCCACGATGGTTCGCGGCCGTGTCGAAGGGGTCAGACATGATCCGCCTCCCTGTCGATCGTGAGGCCGGCGCGTTCGGCGAGCTGATCCAGCCAGCGCCGCTGCTTCTCGCTCAGCCGATTGCCTGGTGAGACGGCGATCTGGCCGACAAAGCCACCCGCCTTCTGCGTGAGCGGGGCGGTGCCGGTGCGATGCGCCTCTAAGAGCGCCCATGCGGTCTGTGCGATGTTCATGCTGCCTCGCTCAATGCGAGAGTGGCGAGCAGATCGGCACGCGGACCATGCACACCGAGGAGCATAAGTCGTTGCACACGAAGAAGAAGAGCAGTATCTGACGTATCGCTGCTGTTACCAAGGCTGTTGATGTTTGAATCGGGTCGGACCGCCACAGTCCGGCCCTTTTCATTTGCGGGCTTCGGCGCCCAAGCCGCTGCTAATGCCATGAGTTCACGCGGCTACCGCTTCAGAGGTCGAGCTGACGCGGCGCTCGGCTTTCCAAGCCTCGATGTCAGATGGATCATAAGCGATCCGACCGCCTGCCTTAATGAAGCGAGGGCCGCGGCCAAGGACTCGCCAGTTTGCCAACGTCTTCAGAGATACGCCGCATCGTGGTGCGGCATCCCTTTCGGTGAGAAGCTCTAGCATATTAGCCTCCTTCATCCGCTCGGGATTGAGCGGGCTGACAAAGGCTTTTTGAGGCAGGTCCGGGCAGTTGAGCAGTTGGACAGAAATGGCAAAACTATTATGTCATTTTTGTCCTGCTATGAGGTTCAGGACGTTCAGCGCGGATGCTCCGGTGACCTTACCGTCTCTCCATTCAAGGCGCTTATAGAAGGTCCCGATCGCGCGTTTGATAGTGCGATCAGATGGAGGGTGGGCGGACGACCACGCCCGTTCGATCTGGCGTCGCTCACGCATCCATACTTGCTCAGTTGCCCCCGCCCGCAAGCGGTCGCGAAAGATGGCAATCACGTCGGGCTGACGAGGCGGCCTTCCTCTCAGCTTGATCCGGCTCCTGAGAGGAGGCGCATCTAAAAAAGCCATTTGCTGTAGAAGCCCAGAGTAGCCTGGGAAGATGCCATCACCCTTCGCTGTCACAATTTGTGCGCCTCCCAGCGCCTCCACAGATTTAAGGGGCGGCAGGCCGGGTGGAAGCCAGCCGTTCGGGAGCTACCCTAGCCGCCCCAGCATCACGCCCGCCGGGTGGCGAGCGGGACCACGTTCGTCTCGTCACTGGCGGCCAAGACCTTGCGAAGGTGCTCGCCCCAAGCATCCAGCGCCGACTTTTTCTCCTCAACCCACTCATGCCGCTGGTAGACGCCAGCGACGCCTGATCTGGCTCCCGAGAGGTGGTTGAGCACAGCCTCGGTTACCTCGAAGCGCACCCCGAGCCGCTGAAGGCCGGTGGCGAGTGTCCGCCGCAGATCATGAAGGCGCCAAGGCGGCAATGGCTCATCGCCGTCGCCGGCCAAGACGGCGTCGAGCTTGTCCTTGCCTCGAGAGTGCGCAGTGAAGGGCCCGCCTTTGCCGGTGGTGAAGACGATACCGCGCTTCGGCCACTTCTCACCTCCCGCCACCGCGTCCAGCGCCGCCACGGCGAGCTCGCTAAGCGGAACGTCGTGAGGCTCTCCGTTCTTTGTCCGCAGGCCGGGAAGGCGCCATAGCTTGGCCGAGCGGTTCAGCTCCTGCCACGTGAGCCCGGTCACCTCCTCGCGACGCTGCCCGGTGAGAATAAGCAGGCGGACGATCGGACCAAAGCAGCGATGGCACGACGGCGCAGCGTTCCAGACACGCCGCAGTTCGTCGTCGCTTAGCCAACGATCCCGAGCCTTTACCGGCGGCGGCGTCTCCATCCCCTCCATGGGAGAGCGCCCAAGATCGCCCCTGCTGATCGCCCATTTAAACAGACGGCGTAGAATGGCGAAGGTGTTGCGGCGACCCGCCTGCTGCTCGGCTGGCATGCCATCGAACACCGCCACGACGTCAGCGCGCGTGATTGCCGGCAGAGCTTTGCTACCGAGGACGGGTACGGCGTGGAGGCGCAAGGATCGCTCGACTAGACCGCGCCAGCCATCACCCTTACAGGCCGCATGGAAGCGCGCAGCGTAGGCCTTGAACGACAGCTCGACCCTTTCGCGGCGACGGCGATTATCGTCGTCGACAGGGTCGGTCCCTTGCGAAACCAGAACACCGAGACGCTTCGCCTCTGCACGGGCCGTGGTAGGCGTCCAAGGCGAGCCGTGCTTGCCGATCGAGTAGCGCTGCGTCTTCGCTTCGCGACCACCCATCCGATACTGGTAGACGTAGGTGATGGCGCCGGCGGGCGTGACCTTCACCCCGAAGCCCTTCAGCTCATCGTCCCAAAGAAAGGTGACCGACGCACTAGGCGCTAGCGCGTCGACCGATCGCTTCGTGATGCTACCCCTCGCCATCGGCCGCCCTGCTGGTAATCACTTGGCAATCACCGTAGCTGGGGTTGACGGGAACAGCAAGGGAACTCCGGGAGCCGTGCTCGACGCAAGCCGAGGAGCGCGTCGTCAGCCGTCGAGGCGTCAGACGCGAATGTACCTGAAATACCAGACCTCGTGCCCCTGGCGCCGCGCTTTGCGCTCGTAGCGCGTCTCGGGCCAGTCGGCCGGGCGCTCGAGAAAGTCGGCTGGGGTCGTCGCGGTCCAGCGGAAGTCGCGGCGCTGGTCCATGATCATCATCGCCCAGCGGCAATATGTCGGGTCGTCGGTGCCGAGCCGGAACTCGGCCCCCGGCTTCAGCTTGCGCGCGATCAGGTCGAGCGGGCCGTGGTTCATCATGCGGCGCTTGGCGTGGCGCGCCTTGGGCCAGGGATCGGGGTGGAGCAGATAGACCCGCTCGAGCGATTCGTCAGGCAGCCGCTCCACCGCCTCGAGCGCATCGCCCATGTGAATTCGCACGTTGCCGAGCGCGCGGTCGCGCACGTGGCCGAGCGCGCCGACCACGCCGTTGAGGAAGGGCTCGCAGCCGATGAAGCCGGTCTCTGGCGCCGCCTCCGCCTGCGCGGCGAGATGCTCGCCCGCGCCGAAGCCGATCTCGAGCTGGAGCGGGCGGTCATCGCCGAACAGCGCGCGCGAGTCGAGCGCGCCGCTCTCCGGCAGCGCAAGCCGGGGCAGCAGCTCCTCCACCAGCGCGGCCTGACCCGCGCGCAGCGCATGGCCCTGGCGGCGGCCGTAGAGGCGTCGGATCGTTGTGGGATCGTTCATGCAGCGCCGCCTATCGCGTCGCGCGCCAAAACGAAACGCGGGAAACGGAGGACGATGATGCGGGCCTGGGTGATCGGCGCGATGACGGCAGGGATCACGGCGGGCGCGATGGCGCTGCCGGCGGCGGGTGTGGCGCAGCTGCGCGCGCTCGGCGCGCTGTCGATGCAGCGCGTCGACGGCGCGTGGAAGCCCGCCGCCTTCCTGTGCGACTCGACCGACCGCGACTGGGCGATCGCGATGTCCCCGCCCGACCGCGATGGTCAGGTGACGCTCACCAGCTACGCCAAGCCCGGCTTGGCGACGCATCGCGCGACGGTGCGCGTCGGCCAGGGTGACGCGGGCATGGGGCACGTCTGGTACACGCTGACCAACGCCGCGGGGCGCGAGGTCGGTGCGGTCGAGACGGTCAACCCGCAGATGGTCGAGCCCGGCGCGACCACGCCGACGGTGGTGTCGCTGCGCTACGGCCCGACCACCAGCCAGTGCCGCTTCGCCGCGCAGACGCGCGTGCTGGGGGTCACCGCCAAGCGCTCGATCCAAGTCACCGGGGACGCGCGCGGCGGCTATCGCTACTCCAGCTACAACCACGATGCCGAGCTCGGCGCGGTCGACGTGCCCTGGGGCGGCCGCGGCACGCGCGCCTCGCTGACGATCGACGGCGGCCGCGTGATCGACTCCTCGCGCGAGCGGCGCACCTACCAGTTCGAGCGCGACGGCTTCGTCTATCGCGTGATCGCCTCGCTCGAGCCGGCGCAGGGCGGCGGCGCGGTGCAGGTGTGGCGCGACGGGCGGCTGCTGCTGGAGGAGCCGTTCGCGGCCTATACCGCGGCGGGGTGAGCGGCGGCGCCGCGCGCGCCGCTTTTCCCGCGCCCGCCCCGCCCCGCCCCAGCGTCATGCTCAACTCGTTCCAGCATCCACCAGCCCGCAGGCGCCGGCGCCTGGGGCGCCCGGCACGGTTATCCTGAGACGAGCTCGGGATGCTCCGCGGTGAGGACGGCGTCCGCGCGCAACCCGCGCCAGCCTGCGACCGTTAGCGCCCGCGACGAACAGCAGCGGGGTCAGCGCGATGGGCAAGAAGAAGGCGGTCAAGAAGGCGGCGAAGCGCGAGCATGACGCGCTCGCGCCGGTGCGCGCGCTCGGCGGCAGCGGCGCGGTGCGCGCGCTCACCCCGCTCGCCAAGGCGACCGACGAGCCGCCGCTGCTCGCGCTCGGGTTGGGCACGCTCGCGCTCGGCGCGGTGCTGCGTCGCCCGGCGATGGCGCGCAGCGGCGCGCGGATGGTGACCAGCCACCTGCTCGCCACCGGGCTGAAGACGGTGATGAAGGCGAGCGTCGACCGCGTCCGCCCCAACGAAGCGGGCGATCAGCCGAGGGTGGAGAAGGGCCACGGCACCGCGGACACGACGCGCAACGCGTTCCCGTCCGGCCACACCGCGGGTGCGGTGGCGATCGCCGAGGCGGTGCGCCACGAGCTGCCCCACGCGACCGTGCCGGCGCGGCTCGCCGCCGGGGCGGCGGGCGCGCTCCAGGTGACGCGCGGCGCGCATTACGCCAGCGACGTCATCGCGGGCGCCGCGATCGGCTGGCTCTCCGAGCGGCTGGCGAGCTGGGCGATGGCGGCGGCCAGCGGCGCCGTCGCGCGCCGCGCCGACGCACGCGCCGAGGCGGAGGTGGAGGCGCACCCGAGCTGAGCCGCGCCGGTGCCGGCGCACGGGCGGGAGCGTCGGGCGCGCGATCGCCGCGCGCGATATGCGGGGGGGCGAGAGCCCCGCGTGTACGAGACGTCCGCGTGGCGCTGCCGCTGGTCATGCAACCGTTCTTCCGCGAACGCGGGATTCCAGAGCCAAGCACATCATCGGCTCGCGGCACTCAGGACTTCTGGGCTCCCCCGTGCGAGGGAGCACGAGGAAACGTGCGCACCGGGCTCGCGTTCGCGCGACCACCCGACGCTCCGCGACGCCTTTCGCCCGGCCGGCCCGCTCAGCTCCCGCGCAGCGCGAGGGCTCGCGCGAACACCGCCTCCAGCATAGCCGGGCTCAGCCGCCCGGTCTGCTGGTTGTAGCGCGAGCAATGGTAGCTATCGAGCACCACGCGCCCGTCGGGCAGGCGGTGTTCGGCGCCATGCGCGAAACGCGCCTTGGGCAGCCGCCCGCCCAGCGCCTTGATCGTCGACTGATGCGCCAGCTGCCCCAGCGCGACGTAGACGCGGGCCGAGGGCAGCGCCGCCGCCCCGGCGGCGAGGAATGGGCGGCACGCGCGGGCCTCCTCGGGCGTCGGCTTGTTCTCGGGCGGCAGGCAGCGCACCGCGTTGAGGATGAGCGCGCCCCGGAGCGTCGGCGTACCAGCGTCCGGGTCGGCGCTCGCGAGGCCGAGGCGCGCCAGCGTCGCGAACAGCAGCGCGCCCGCGGCATCGCCGGTGAAGGCGTGGCCGGTGCGGTTGGCGCCGGTGCGGCCGGGCGCGAGCCCGACGATCACCAGCCACGCCGCCGCGTCGCCCAGCGCGGGCACGGGCGCGTTCCACCAGTCGGGCTGCTCCAGCCGCAGCCGCTCGCGCAGCGCGACGAGGCGCGGGCAGCGCGGGCAGTCGCGCGGCGGCTCGGTCGCGGTGAGCGGAGAGGGTGCCAAGTCCATCGTGGTGCGATAGGCGCAGCGGCATGCAGCGGACAAGCGACGCACAGCGCTATGTGATCGGCGTCGGCAGCAACCGGCGCGGGCGCCACGGCGCGCCACGCGCGGAGGTGGCGGCGGCACTGGCGCTGCTCGGCGGCACCGCGGCGCCGATCCGCGCCAGCGCGCCGCTCGGCCCCTCGACCCGCACCTTCGCCAACAGCGCGGCGCTGATCGCGAGCGACGAGCCGCCCGAGGCGCTGCTGGCGCGGCTCAAGGCGATCGAGCGCGCTTTCGGGCGGCGCCGCGGGCGACGCTGGGGCGCGCGCGTGATCGACCTCGACGTGATCCTGTGGTCGGGTGGACGCTGGCGCTCGCCGCGCCTGACGATCCCGCACCCGGCCTATCGCGCGCGCGCGTTCGTGCTGGCGCCCGCCGCCGCGCTGGCGCCGCATTGGCGCGACCCGGCGAGCGGGCGGACGCTGCGCCAGCTCCATGCCCGGTTGACCAAGCCGCGCGCGGTGCCTAGGCCGGCGCGCACCGCGTGAGGGTCCGTAGCTCAGTCGGTAGAGCAAGCGACTTTTAATCGAGAGGTCCCGGGTTCGAGCCCCGGCGGACCCACCACGCGGCACTCTGAGGTGAGGCCATGTACCTCGCAAGCCCTGTGCTGGAGGGGCAGAGAGCATCGCGGCGCTAATCGCCGATGTGGAGGATGGTGCCCGCTACGTCAGCGCGGAGGGCATTGCTAAGCGATCAACGTCGCATTCATCGGTTACAAGCTGGAAACGGCCGCATCTTCAAGTGCGGAGGCCGTATCACCCGCAAGCTGCTGCTCGAAGCGGCCGATGTCATGCTGTCGCGGACCTCGCGCGCGTTGGCACTGAAGGACTGGGCTGCCGCCGTCGGTCGGAGATCGGGCCCCCAGCAGCAGCAGCGGGACGATGCCGAAGGGCGCGAGAATGCAGAAAACACTATACCGCCCGGCGTCACGCCGGGATACCGGCCGACGCTGCGGTGGAGAGAGGTGGCGGCGAGGATGGCGGCGCCCGCCGACATCAAGGCGCCGGCGACGACGAGGAGAAGTCGCGCAGAAGGAAGGCGCTGAACAGGGACGGTATTCATAGTCCTAAGAAGGTCGCGCCGCCGAGTTGCAGTCGCGGCATTTCCCAACTCAACCGTTTGTTGCAAGTTTCCCTCATTTCCGACAACTTGCGGCCGAGCTGCCTCAAACCTGCCCACCTGTAATGACTTTCAACCCGGACCATGGTTCGGGCGGCCGGCTATGGCCGGTTCGCGGGGCGCGTTTTAGAATTGCGCAGGATCGGGCGATCCGCGGACGGATTGACTGGAAACGGATCGGCGGTATTCACCGGGCCGTTGCACAGCAGGCACGAGGGCTATCGCTTCTCCCATCGCCGGATCAGTCCATTGCCCCGGACCATACGGCCGAATCCGCGGATCACCTGACAAGGCGTTTGGCGGGGTTCGGACAACACGACGATTGAAAGACTTTATGAAGCAGGTTCTGATCCAAGGTGGCGCGGCCCAGGTGGTCGAGGTGGCCGCTCCTGTAGTGGGACGACGCAACATCCTGGTCGAGGTTCGCGCAAGCTGCATTTCGGCCGGGACCGAGATGGCTGGCGTCCGCACGTCCGGGCTGCCGCTCTACAAGCGCGCGCTGAAGCAGCCGGAGAACGTCGCTCGCGTCGTGGCGATGATGCGCGAGCAGGGCGTGATGAGCACGCTCAACCGGGTTCAGGCAAAGCTCGCCGCCGGTGCCCCGACGGGGTATTCGGCCGCCGGTGTGGTCATCGCGCTCGGCGAAGATGTCGACGGCTTCAGTGTCGGCGACCGCGTCGCTTGCGCCGGCGCGGGGATCGCCAACCACGCGGAGTATATCGACGTGCCCGTCAACCTGGCGGTGCCCATCCCCGACGCGCTGGATTTCGAGCAAGCCAGCACCGTCACTCTCGGGGCGATCGCGATCCAGGGCGTGCGACGCGCGTCTCCGACGCTGGGCGAGACGATCGTCGTGATCGGGCTCGGCGTGCTCGGGCAGCTGACGGCGCAGATGCTGAACGCGAACGGCTGCCACACGATCGGCATCGACGTCGATCCGGGACGGATCGCCCTGGCGCAGACCAACGGGCTCGATCACGGGCTCGTCGCGACGCAGGAGGATGTGGTCGACCGTGTCACTCGTCTCACCCGCGGTTTCGGCGCGGACGCGGTCATCATCACGGCGGGCGGCGCGGATAGCAGCGTCATCAGCCAGGCGATGCGGATGACCCGTAAGAAGGGCCGCGTCGTGTTGGTCGGCGATGTCGGCCTCGACCTCAACCGCGGAGACTTTTACGCCAAGGAGCTCGATTTCTTCATCTCGGCGTCCTACGGCCCGGGGCGCTACGATCCGACCTACGAGGAAGGCGGTCAGGACTATCCCATCGGATACGTCCGCTGGACCGAGAACCGCAACATGGATGCGTTCCTAGACCTGGTCGCCGCGGGTCGGGTGCGGCTGGGCAATCTGATCGCCCCGCCGTTCCCGATCGAGGACGCGACGGCGGCCTACGCCTCCTTCGACACGCCCGACCGGCCGCTGATCGCGCTGCTGCGTTATCCGGAGAAGTCGGGCGAGCCGGTGCGGCGGGTCGTCAATGCGGCATCGCGCACCGTCGGCGACCGCATTCGCGTCGCACTGGTCGGTGCGTCCAGCTTCGCACAGGGCATGCACCTGCCCAATCTCAAGACGCTGGAGAAGGATTTCGCGCTGCACGCGGTGATGAGCCGGACCGGCTCCAACGCGAAGGCGGTGGCGGATCAGTTCGGGGCGCGTTACTCGACGACCGATCTCGACGAGGTGCTGCGCGATCCCGAGGTGGATCTCGTGCTGGTGGCCTCGCGGCATGACCTGCACGGGTCGTCCGTCCGCGCGGCGATCGCGGCGGGCAAGAACATTCTGGTTGAAAAACCGCTGACACTCGATCCTGACGATCTGACGGCGATCCAGACTGCGCTCGCCAGTGCGGCCAGCCCGCCGGTGCTGATGGTCGGATACAATCGGCGCTTCGCCCCCGCCATCGATGTCGTGCGCAGGGCGCTGGCGGGACGGACGACGCCGATGATCGTCAACTATCGGATGAATGCCGGCTTCATCCCGCGCGATCATTGGGTGCACGGCCCCGAGGGCGGCGGGCGCAACCTGGGCGAGGCATGCCACATCTACGATCTGTTCAATGCGCTGACCGCTAGCCACGACATCCGCAGCATCCACGCCCAACCGATCGTGTCGTCCGACCCGCAGTGGCGGGCGAACGACAATTTCGTCGCCACGATCGGATACGGCGACGGTTCGGTCTGCACGCTCACCTATACGGCCCTGGGCAGCAAGGAGAGCGCGAAGGAGCGGATGGACATCTATTGCGACGGTCGCGTCATCACGATGGACGATTACAAGGCGGTCGACGTCGCCGGCGCCAAGATCAAGCCGTGGCGCGCGACGGCCGTGCGAAAGGGGCAGCTGGAGGAACTGGAGGCGCTGGCCGCGACGCTGCGCGGACGACGGTCGACTTGGCCCATCGCTCTCGAGGACCTATTGACGACCTCACGGATCGCATTCGACGTCGAGCGTCAACTCGCCAGCGTCGCAGGAGAGCGTTGAACCATGTGCGGTATTGCTGGAATCTTCGCCTTCGCGCGGCCTGACGCGTTCACCTCAGACGATGTCGTGGCGATGCGCGACACGATGAACCACCGCGGTCCCGATGGCGGAGGCCTGTGGCGCAGCGCCGACGGCCGCGTGGCGCTGGCACACCGTCGTCTGTCGATCATCGATCTGAATTCGAACGCCGACCAGCCGATGACCAATCGGGATCGGTCGGTTTGGGTGACGTACAACGGCGAAATCTACAATCACACGGCGCTCCGCTCGGAACTGACCGCCGCCGGCTACGAGTTCGCGACCCACCATTCCGACACCGAAGTGCTCGTCCACGGGTATAGCGCCTGGGGGATCGAAGGCCTGGTCAAGAAAATCGAAGGCGATTACGGCTTCGCGATCTGGGACGAGAAAACGCAACGGCTGTATCTGGTCCGCGACCGGATCGGCGTGAAGCCGCTGTATTTCGCGATGCCCGAGGGACAGATCACCTTCGCGTCCGAGATCAAGGCGTTGCTGCAGCATCCCGCGATCACGCCGGATATCGATCCAATCGCGATGTACCATTATCTGTCGTTCCTGACGACGCCCGCGCCGCTGACGATGTTCGCCGGCATCTTCAAGCTGCCGGCAGGTCACTATGCCGAAATCGGCAGTGACGGCGTGCTCAAGACGATGCGCTATTGGGACGCGAAGCCCGGCCAGACGGACCTGCGCGCCAGCCTGGCGGGTCTCTCCGACGCGGCGCAGGAAGACCTGCTGGTATCGGGCGTGCGCCAGCGTCTTCGCGACGCGGTGGGCAAGCGGATGATGTCCGACGTGCCCTTCGGCGTGTTCCTGTCGGGCGGCATTGATTCATCCACCAACGTCGCGCTGATGGCCGAGCACATGGACCGCCCGGTGGACACCTTCTCGGTCGGCTTCAAGGACCACCAGCACCTCAACGAGCTCGAGTACGCGCGGCAGGTGTCGGACAAGTTCAAGACCAATCATCACGAGATCTTGATCGACGAGTCCGATATGAAGGGCTATCTGGGCGATCTGATCCACAGTCAGGACGAGCCGATCGCCGACTGGGTCTGTATCCCGCTCTATTTCGTCTCGAAACTGGCGAAGGACAGCGGCGTCACGGTCGTCCAGGTTGGCGAGGGTTCAGACGAGCAGTTCTGCGGCTACGCCAGCTACATGGGCTACCTGCATCTCTACGAGCGATACTGGTCGCCGTATCGGCGCTTCGCCCCCGGCTTCGTCCAGTCGGCGGTCGCGGGCGTCTCCAAGCGGATCGGCCGTTCGATCCCGCGCGCCGAGGTCTACGCCGATATCCTCGATCGCGCCGCGCGCGACCGCGAACACTTCTGGAGCGGTGCGACGGTTTTCTGGGACACGCTGAAGGATCAGCTCGTCCGCAAGGCCGCGATCACGAGCACCGCGGATTATCGCCCGCTGCTGGAAAGCGGGCTGATGCCGGCCTCGTATCTCGAGCCCGACACGTTCAACATCATCCAGTCGTTCAACCGCGAACTCGCCCGCACCAATCCGGGTCACGACGTTCTCCAGCGGATGATCTACAACGAGTTCAAGCTCAGGCTGCCCGAACTGCTGCTGATGCGTGTCGACAAGATCGGCATGTCCGTATCGCTGGAGGCGCGTGTGCCGTTCCTCGATCATCATCTGGTCGAATATTCACTCGACATCCCGATGGAGCAGAAGATTAAGGGGCGAACGGCGAAGTACATCCTGAAGAAGGCGGTCGAAGGGATCATTCCGCACGATATCATCTATCGCAAGAAGATGGGTTTCGGGGCGCCGATGAGCGAGTGGCTGAAAGGCGACTTCGGCGTGTACGTTCGCGATCGTCTGCTGGGGTCTTCGCTGATGCAAAAAGGCATGCTCGACCTCGACTATATCTCGCGCCTGATTGAGGATCACAATACAGGTCGACGCGACAACAGCCTGTTCATCTGGACGCTGTTCAACCTATCCGAGTGGTACGATTATTGGATCGCCGGTGGTGCCAAGAGCGCACGTCGACCAGCACGGGAGACCGCCGTCGCTGCCTGACGCCGATCGTCGGCATTATCCCCATCAGGGGATAGGCGGCGTGACTGGGGCGGCGCCCGCCCCCTGATCGGGCGCCTCCCTTCGGGCGGGGAGGGCTGGGCGGCGGCGTTGCCCATCCCCGCGCGCTTGGCTATCGCCGCACCGTCGTCCGGCGAAATGCGCGCCCGGGCGGCTGATAAGCCGGATCATGTTCGTCCGCTCTTTCCAAGGAGCTTCCCGATCTCGCTCGACCGTATCCGTCGCGTTCTTCGCAAGCGACCGTCCTATGTCGCGGCACGGCTCTGGCATGAGGGCATAAGCCGCACCGAGCGATTCCGCGGTCCGCGGCGGGTGAAGCGCCATGCGCCCGATCGTATAGAACGCTGGGCCGGAAGGCCGCTGGCCGATCTGTGGACGATGCTGGCGGCCCGGCCGGGCCCGGTCGCGCGGCCGCCGAGCGCGCAGCAACTCGAAGCGTTGGTTCCTGGAGAGGTCGACCGGCTGCGTGCGCTTGCCGACGACGCCGCTGCGCATCGCGTCGACCTGCTAGGGTCGGGACCCGTTTCGCTCGGGCCGGACATCGACTGGCATCGCGACTTCAAGACCGGGCTCCGTTTCGAGCCGGCGTTTTGCCGTAGCATTGCCTATAACGATCTCGATCGACCCAGTGACGTGAAGGTCCCATGGGAATTGTCGCGGCTGCAGTGGCTGATCCCGGCGGGGCAATATTATCAGCTGACCGGCAACGAGCTGTACGCGCGCGCGGTGCGCGACACGATCGATCACTGGATCGAGCACAACCCCTATGCCTTCTCCGTCAATTGGGCGTGCACGATGGATGTCGGGTTGCGCGCCGTTTCCTGGGTCTGGTTCTTCCACGCGCTGCACGCCAGCGAGGCGTGGCGCGACGACGCCTTTCGCGCACGGTTCCTCGCGGCGCTCTACATGCACGGCGACTTCATCGCGCGTCAGCTGGAAAAGGCCGACGTCAACGGCAACCATTACATAGCGGACGCGGCGGGCCTGGTCTTCGTCGGGCTGTTTTTCGGCGAGGTCGGGAAGGCGCCGGGCTGGGCAGCGCAGGGATGGTCGATCCTCGAGAGCGAGATCGATCTTCAGGTCCATCCCGATGGCGTCGATTTCGAAAGTTCCGTTCCGTATCACCGGCTGGTCCAGGAATTGTTCCTGTACCCGGCGCTGTATCGTCGACGCTGCGGCCAGCCGGTCGCCCGCCCCTATGCGGATCGCTTGGTAGCAATGGCCCGTTTCACCGAGGCCTATGCGCGCGGTGACGGGTCGGTGCCGCTATGGGGCGACGCTGACGATGCGCGGACACTCCCCTTCCGACACGACGCCATCAACGACCATCGCTATCTGATCGGGCTCGTCGCTTCGTTCGACCCCGGGCTGAGCGATGCCTTCTCGGGCAGCCGCGCGGAAATCGCCTGGGTGCTGGGCGCGGACATCGCCGGCGCGCTTGCGGAGCAGCGCCGTGCGCCGCTTCGCTCCGTTGCCTTCCCGGCGGGCGGTTTCTTCGTCCTGCGCGACGAGCGAAACCATGTCTTCGTCGACTGCGGCGACATCGGACTGGCGGGCCGGGGCGGGCATGGCCACAGCGACCTCCTGGCCTGCGAGATCGCCTTGCGCGGCGAGCTGCTGGTCACCGACTGCGGCGCCTATCTCTACACCGCCGACTATCGCGAGCGAAATGCGTTTCGCAGCACCGCCTATCACAACACGCCCCAGGTGGACGGTGAGGAGATCTACCGGTTCGTCCGCCCGGATTATTTGTGGGTCCTGCATAACGATGCCACGCCCCAGGTCGACCGCTTCGAGGCGTCGGACCGCGAGAGCGTGTTCGAGGGGAGACACGACGGCTACGCGCGGCTTGCGGATCCGACGATCGTCCGTCGCCGCATCGCGCTGGACCACACCGCCGACAGCGTGACGGTCGCAGACACCATCCTCGCGGCGCAGTCGCACCGCGTGACGATCCCTTATCATCTCGCACCCGAAGTCACCCCGACCGTCCTCGGGGACGGGCGGGTCCGCCTCGACGCGGGCGGCGGATCGTTCGTGCTGGAGGTCCGGGAACCCGGCTGGACGCCCGTGATCGAACGCGCGCGGGTCTCGCCCAGCTACGGGGTGGTGCGACCGACGTGGCAAGTCGTCCTGACGGCGTCGGGCCGGGATCTCGCGTGCACCTGCGAGATCAAGCCTTTGGCGCCATGAAGCGAGGTTTTGCAGCGGTTCTGGGGGGCGATGTCGCCGCCAAGGTCTTCACGGCCGGGTTCGTCGTGCTCGCGATCCGCCATCTACCGGTAACGAGTTTCGCCAGCTACACCTATCTCAGTTCGCTGGTGATCCTGGCCTATACGATCGTGTCGGGCATCTTCAATCGACAGTTCCTGCTGCTGCCGCCCGAATTGTGCAACGAGCGCCGCTTCCAATCGCTTCAGGTCGGAGCGACGGCTCTGGCGTTCGTGGCGTGCGTGGCGATCTTTCGTCCTATCGCGTCAGTCGCGGCGTTGCTGGCCGCTGCCGCCTGTGCCGCAGCCTCCGCTGCCTACGATTTCCGCCGCACCGCCGCGCAGAAGCGACAGCGCTTTGGCGCATACGCATCGGTGGAGGTGGGGCGTACGCTCATCATGCTCTCGCTTGGCCTTCTCGTTCTCCTCGTGCCGCCAGCGCACCAGATTGACGTGCTGCTGGCCGCGCAGGGCGGATCCTATTTCGTTGTCGGCTTCGTCCTACGGCTCCAGCCGCGGCGGTCGGAGCCGTGGGTTCGCTATTCCGCCATCGCCCGCCATTTTCTCGGGGCGGCCGGCTTGTGGATCATCGCCTATTGGTTGCTGGTCGCGATCGTTGGCCAAGCGCCGTTGCTCTTGCTGGCTCAGGTTGGGGACGCGACATCGCTGGCGACGCTGGGTAGCGCGATGCGCTACTACGGCATCGCGCTATCGGTGGTCGTCGCGGTCAACGTCGTGGTGCTGCCGCACCTGTCGGGCGGGGGCACGCCCGAAGAGGTGCTACGCCGGCTCGGCGAGAGCGCGCGGCTGCTCCTGCTCGCGATGGCGATCGTCGTCGTTGGAGCCTGCGCGGGCTACGTGGCGATCCCCTTCATCGATGGCGGTAAGTACCCCCAGGCGCCTCAGCTTTTCGTGCTGCTTTGCCTCGGCCTGTTCCCCGGGATCGTGATGGCACCGATCTCCAGTGCGCTCCTGCGGCTCAACCGGACGGCCGATATGGTCCTTGCGATGCTTGCCGGACTCGCCGTGACGGTCGTCATCACGTTGGTAA
>Ga0265798_10003069_pt1 | contig 24065 bp, 25 predicted proteins | sample P3T30metagenome_FD_192430 | JGI IMG/M metagenome (GOLD analysis project Ga0265798, IMG submission 192430) | Plant litter microbial communities from East Loma Ridge, Irvine, California - P3 T30 | ecosystem: Environmental > Terrestrial > Plant litter > Unclassified | place: USA: California...
GAACGACACGGGACTTTCCGCCACGCGCGGCACCGCGATGACGCGGCACGCCACCGGCGTCAATCCGGCCAGCGCGAACTCGTCGACTTCGGGCGGCACGGCCGCGCAGGTTGCGTTCATCTGTTCGGCCAGGTCGCGCGTGGCCAGGTTCCACACGAACTCGCCCGTCCGTTCGACATTGCGCACCGTGTCCTTGTAACCGATGCTGGCAAAGCCGACGATCGGCGGCGTGTAGTTGAAGGCGTTGAAAAAGCTGTACGGCGCAAGATTCAATGCGCCGTTGCTGTCGTGCGAGGAAATCCAGCCGATCGGGCGCGGGCCGACGATGGCGTTGAAGGGATCGTGCGGCAGGCCGTGGCCTGCGCCCGGTTCGTAGAAGTGAATGGTGTCTGGCATGCTGGTTCCTGGACAGAAAGTGGCACGATACCAGCAATCGCCAATTCGCTCCGGCCCTCGTCTGTCGCGTTCTGGCAACCAGCCGGTCGCACAATCGGCGTAGTCTAAAGCGGTTGCCGTGCCGGGAGGCGCCATGAGACGACTGCTGACCGCATCCTTTGCCTGTGCCGCGCTGGCCGCCGTGGCGCTGGCTTCCGATGGCGCACCGGGCGCGTCAACCTACACCGTCGCATTCGCCAGCTTCGCACCGCTCGATAACGACGTGTTCATCGCGCACGGCGACGGCAGCGTGGCGCGACCGTTGCTGTCCGGCCCCTGGCACGACTACAACGCCGCGCTGTCGACCGATGGCATGTGGGTCACGTTCACTTCCGAGCGCGCCGGCTCGGCCGATATCTACCGGGTGCATGCCGATGGCAGTGCGCTGCAGCGGCTCGTCGCCGGCCCGGCATTCGACGACCAGGGCGCGCTGGCACCGGACGGTGCCACGCTGGCCTTCGTATCGGACCGCACGGGCCAGGCGGACATCTGGCTGCTGACATTGGCAACCGGTGCGCTGGCCAATCTGACGCACCACGCCGGCGGCGACTTTCGCCCCGCGTGGTCGCCCGATGGCCAGTGGCTGGCCTTTTCATCGGACCGTGACTCGCCGGGCAGCAAACTGGCTTTCTCGACGCTGCATTCGACCGCCATCTACCTGGTACGGCGCGACGGCACCGGCCTGCGGCGCCTGGGTGACGCGGGCGCCTTTGCCGGCAGTCCGTCATGGTCGGCGGACGGCCGCAGCATCGTCTATTACGAATGCACGCTGGCCGATGTCGGCAACGTCGTCTCGCCGCGCCGCCTGGGCGGTACCACCCAGATCGCCAGCATCGACATCGAGACCGGGCAACAGCGCGTGCTCACCAGAGGTCCCGGAGAAAAATGGTCGCCGCACTGGCTGCCGGGCGGAAGCCTTGGCTATGCCAGCGGCGGCGGCGCGGGCGGACTGGAATTCCTGCCCGGCCCACCGGGCGTACGCGGGGCCGTGCGCAGCCCGAGCTGGTCGGCGGACGGCCAGACGATGGTCTTCCACCGCGATGTCGGCAACAACTGGCCGCCACACCAGCACTGGCACAGCCTCGATCCGGCCTTCGCCCTGCTGCGCACGGGCGTGTTCCCGTCGTATCTTCCCACTGGCGACCAGATCGTGCTGAACGACCAGACTGCGGGCATCCTGCACAACAATATCATTCGCATCGACAGCAGCGGTGCCGCCCGCACCATGCTGTTCCACGACGAGAAGCGCAGCGCGCTGGCACCGGTCGTGTCGCCGTCGGGGCAACACATCGCCTTCGGCCTGGGCGGGTTCTTCCAGGTCATCAAGGGCAAGGCCACCGCGGATGTCGCGGTCATCGACAGCGACGGCTCGCATCTGCGCATCCTGACCGACGGCAGCGGTAACTACGGCCTGCCCAGCTGGTCGCCGGACGGCCGCCAGCTGGTCTACCGCGCCGCAGGCGGCAGGCAGGATGGGCTGTATATCCTCGACGTGGCGACCGGCCGCGCGCGCCACCTCGCCGGCACTGACATACGCGACAACTTCCCCGCCTGGTCGCCGCTGGGAGACCGCATCAGTTTCACCAGCAATCGCGACGACGACTACGAGATCTACACCATCCATCCTGACGGCACGGGCCTGACGCGGCTGACGCACCGTCCCGGCAACGACGCCCACAACAGCTGGTCACCCGATGGCAAATGGCTCGCCTTCACCAGCGCAGCGGGCGGCTTCCACGACGAAGCCGTGCTGCACCCTTACAACCCGCAACCCTACGGCGACCTGTACGTGATGCGCGCGGACGGCAGCGATATGCGCCGGCTGACCGACAACCAGTTCGAGGAAGGCACGCCGGCGTGGGCCCCGCTCAAGCACCGGCACGCTGGGAATTGACCGGCCGTGGCGGCCATCGGTGCCACGGCCCTGCGCCAGGCACCATGCAGCAATACCCGCGTCACCGGGGGTCAGTCCTTCCCGGCGGCAGCAGCGGCCTGCTCGACCACGCGTGCCACCTGCGCCGGATGGGCGATGAAGGCGGCATGGCTGCCCTTGATCTCGACCGTCTTGCTGCCGGCCCGCCCCGCCATGAATCGCTGCAGCGCGGGGTTGACGGTGCGGTCGTCCGCCGACACGATGGCCCAGCTGGGCTTGTGCTTCCATGCGGCCTGCGTGACGGCCGCACCGGCCGTCGCCACGGTCGGCAGCACCTGCGAACTGGCCATGAAGCGCGCATCGGCGGCGGACAGGTCGGCAGCGAAGTCGGCATGGAAGCGCGCCGGGTCGACGTACAGGTGACCATCGGCCGTCGGCTTGATCGCATCGCTGGCCGGCGGCATGCGTTTCACGAGGTCCAGCAGACTCTCTCCCACATCGGGCTGGAATGCCGAGACGTACACCAGGCCGGCGACTTTGGGGTTTGCGCCAGCTTCGGTGATGACGACGCCGCCGTAGCTGTGACCGACGACGATGCTGCTGCCGTCCATTGCGTCGATCGCCGCGGTGGTGGCCTTGACGTCGTCCGCCAGCGAGGTCTCGGGCTGCTGTACGACGGTGACGTTATAGCCGTCGCGCGCCAGGATATCGGCAACGCCGCGCCAGCCGGAACCGTCGGCGAAGAAGCCGTGGACCAGCACGACGTTTTTCACGGGGGCTGCCAATGCCACGTCACTGTACAGTGCGGCGACCAGCAGGGTGAGGACGGAGGAAATGCGGTGGATCGTTTTCATGTCAGGCTCCAGGAATGTGAGGAAAAAGGGTTCAGAATTGCTGCGCCGTCGGGCGCAGGACGATCTCGTTGATATCGACATCCGCCGGCTGCTCGATGGCGAACGCGATGGCGCGCGCCACCGAGGCGGCCGGAATCGCCTGCTTGTAGAAGTCCAGTACCGTGTCCCGGGCCGTCCCGGAAGTCGAGTGTTTCAGGTCGCTGTCGACGGCGCCCGGCTCGATCGACGTGACGCGGATCCTGTCGCCCACTTCCTGGCGCAGCCCTTCCGAGATGGCCCGCACCGCGAACTTGGTACCGGAGTACACCGTGCCACCCGGCGCGAACACTTTCAGGCCGGCGACGGAACTGAGGTTGATGAAATGGCCGCCCTGCTGCGCCATGAAGCGTGGCAGCGCCGCGGCGATGCCGTACAGGGTGCCCTTCAGGTTCACGTCGATCATCGCATCCCACTCGTCCGTGTTCACTTCGACCATCGGGCGGATCGGCATCAGGCCCGCGTTGTTGACCAGGGCGTCGAGCCGGCCGAAGTCTTCCACTACCGCGGCCACGACGGCCTCGAACTGACGCTTGTCCGCCACGTCGAGCACATATGCCCGCGCCTCGCCGCCCGCGGCCGTGATGGTCGCGACGACTTCATCGAGGCGGTCGCGCCGCCGCGCCGCCACCGCCACGCGGGCGCCCCGCAGCGCCAGCAGCCGTGCGGTTTCCGCGCCGATGCCCGTGCTGCCGCCTGTGATCAGGACCACTTTTCCTGCGATACCGTTGTTCATGTCGTGCTTTCGTTGTTATGGGTTGGTGGCATATGCCGGGTAATCGGTAAAACCTTGCGCACCGCCGCCGTACATCGTGGCGGGGTTGACGGCGGCCAGCGGCCAGCCGTTGGCAATGCGTTGCGGCAGGTCGGGATTGGCGATGTACGGCCGGCCGAATGCCACCATGTCGCCCAGTCCGGACGCCAGCAGCGCCGCCGCGCGGTCCGGCGTGTAGCGGCCGGCGTAGATGATGCGGCCGCTGAACGTGTCGCGCAGCGCGCGCCGGAACGTCGTCGGCAGGTCGGGCGCGTTGTCCCAATCCGCTTCGGCGATGGACACATACGCCACGCCGGCGTCTTCCAGCACCTGCGCCGCCGCGAGGTAGGTCAGCTCCGGATCGTCCTCGACCAGGCCGATGTAGACGCGCTCCTGGTCCGTGCCGGCAAACAGCGGCGTAAAACGCACGCCCAGCCGGTCGGCGCCCACTTCGGCCGCGACGGCAGCGACGATCTCGCGCAGGAAGCGCAGGCGGTTCGTCACGCTGCCGCCATATTCGTCGTCGCGCTGATTCGCGTGCACCGACATGAACTGGTTGACGAGGTAGCCGTTGGCGGCGTGGATCTCGACACCATCGAAGCCCGCAGCGATGGCGTTGCGCGCCGCCGCCGCATAATGCGCCACCAGTTCGCCGATTTCGGCAACCGTCAGTGCGCGCGGCATCGACGGCGCCACCAGCGTGCCGACACCCGGCGCGGTTTCAATGAACGCCTTGGCCTGGCTGGCCGCGATGGCCGACGGTGCGACGGGCGCCGCGCCGCCGGGCTGCAGCGCCGCGTGCGAGACGCGGCCCACGTGCCACAGCTGGGCGAAGATCACGCCGCCCTCGGCATGCACGGCATCCGTCACCTGGCGCCAGCCGTCGATCTGCGCCTGGCTGTGGATGCCCGGCGTCCAGGCATAGCCCTGGCCGCGCGGTTCGATCTGCGCGCCTTCGGTCACCATGAAGCCGGCGCCGGCACGCTGGCGGTAGTACTCGGCCATCAGGGCAGTCGGGACATTGCCCGGCTGGGCGCTGCGCTGGCGCGTCAGTGGCGGCAACACGACGCGATTCTTCAGCATATGACGGCCCAGGGCGACCGGTTCGAACAGTGATGCGTATGGCATGGGTTTTCCTTGTGTGGGTTACGCCGGGCGCTTACAGGCCGCCGAGGCAGGTGTATTTCAGGTGCAGGTATTCGTCGATACCCTGCTGGCCGCCTTCGCTGCCGATGCCGCTGTCCTTGACGCCGCCGAACGGCGCGACCTCGGTGGTGACGACGCCGGCGTTGACACCCACCATGCCGCTCTCCAGTGCCCGCGAGACGCGGAACGCCCGCGCCAGGTCGCGGCTGTAGAAGTAGGCGGCCAGGCCGAATTCAGTCGCGTTGGCCGCGTCGATCGCTTCGCGCTCGGTGCTGAACCGGAACAGCGCGGCGACGGGGCCGAAGGTTTCCTCGTGGGCGACCAGCATGTCCGGCGTGGCGTCCGCAATCACGGTCGGTGCGAAGAAGCGCTCGCCCAGCGGGAGGCGTGCGCCCCCGGCCAGCAGGCGGCCGCCCTTGGCCAGTGCGTCGTCCACGTGCGACGCCACCTTGTCGACGGCTGCCGTATTGATCAGGGGGCCCTGCTGCACGCCGGGCTCGAAGCCGTTGCCGACCTGCAGCGAGTTCACGCGCTCGGCCAGCCGGCGGGCGAATTCGTCGTAGACACCGTCCTGCACATAGAAGCGGTTGGTGCAGACGCAGGTCTGGCCCGTGTTGCGAAATTTCGAGGCGATGGCGCCTTCCACCGCCTGATCGAGGTCGGCATCGTCGAACACGATGAACGGTGCATTGCCGCCCAGTTCCAGCGACAGCTTCTTCATTGTCGCGGCCGATTGCTGGTACAGCAGCTTGCCGACGCGGGTGGAGCCGGTGAACGTCAGTTTGCGCACTCGCGCATCGGCGACGAGCTTCGCGCCGATCTCCACGGCGTCGCCGGTGACGACGTTGACGACACCGGCGGGAAGGCCGGCCAGCTGCGCCAGCACGCCCCAGACCAGGCCACAATACGGCGTCCATTCCGACGGTTTGATGACCACCGTGCACCCGGCCGCCAGCGCCGGCGCCACCTTGCGCGCCAACATCGAGAACGGGAAGTTCCACGGCGAGATGGCCCCGACGACGCCGACCGGCTCACGGGTAACCTGCAACTGCCGGTCCTGCCATGGCGACGGAACGATCGCACCGTCGATGCGGCGGGCCTGTTCGGCGAACCACTGGATGTACGCCGCGCCCAGTTCGATCTCACCACGCGCTTCCGCCAGCGGCTTGCCCTGTTCATACGTCAGCAGGGTGGCCAGCAGTTCCGCGTTGTCGCGCACCGTGTGCGCCATCTTGTGCAGCAACGTGGCCCGTGCGGCTGCCGTCGTCAGCGACCAGGTGGCGAATGCCGCGTGCGCCGCGTCGATGGCGCGCCGCGTTTCGGCGCGGCCCGACCAGGCGATCGTGCCGAGATGCCCGCCCGTTGCCGGGTCGTCCACGGGGTGGGTGCGTCCATCGTCGGCTGGCACCCAGGCGCCGTCGATGAAATTGGCCTGCCGCAGCCAGCCGGACGATTTGATTTGTTCGAGCATCTCGGTTCCTTCACTCATCGGTCAATGGGATCAGCCGCGCAGTTGCGCCACCAGCACGGCGGCCGCTTCGGCCGACGAACCCGGGTTCTGGCCCGTGATCAGCAGGCCGTCACGCACCACATACGAACCCCAGTCGTCGCCGCGGGAGAAGACGCCGCCTTTCGCCTTCAATTCGTCTTCCACGAGGAACGGCACGATGTCGGTCAGTTCCACGGCGGCTTCTTCGGTGTTGGTGAAGCCCGTCACCTTTTTGCCTTCCACCAGCGGACGGCCGGCCGGAGTGCGCACGTGACGCAGCACGCCAGGCGCATGGCAGACCAGCGCCACCGGCTTGTTCGCGGCCAGGAATGCCTCGATCAGCGCGATGGAATTGCGGTCTTCGGCCAGGTCCCACAGCGGGCCGTGGCCGCCCGGGTAGAACACGGTGTCGAAGTCGGCCTGCGACACGCTGTCCAGGCGCACCGTACTGGCCAGTTGCGCCGTCGCGTCGGCGTCGTTTTCAAAGCGGCGCGTCAGGTCGGTCTGGAAGCCGGGTTCATTGCTTTTCGGGTCCAGCGGCGGCTGGCCGCCCTTGGGCGATGCCAGCACGATCTCGGCGCCGGCTTCCTTGAACGCGTAATACGGCGCGGCCAGTTCTTCCAGCCAGAAACCCGTCTTGCGGCCCGTGTTGCCCAGTTGGTCATGCGACGTCAGAACGATCAGAACTTTCATGGTATTTCTCCTGAGTAGTGCTCACTAGTAGACCAGTCGTCTAGAGTCGAGCCAAAAAAAACACTTCAATACGAAGTGCGGTCAATACCCGCTCCGGTGTTACGGAGCGAGGTGCAAAATCTGCCGGGTGGACGCCAGCGCTGTCGCGAACGGCGCTGTCGTGCGCTCGATCTTGACCATGATACTGGCCCCCAGCCACAGCTGGTACAGGGTGCGCGCCGCGTCGGCCGCGTCGCCATCAATCTTGAGTGAGCCCTCGCTCACGCCCATTTCGATCGCAGCGGAGAGGCGGCTGATAATGCCGTCGGTCCCGCGGCGCAGCACCAGCCGCATCGATTCGGACAGATCGGCCACTTCCGCGCCCAGCTTCACTGCCAGACACTTGCCCTGGCAGTCCTCGAACGACTGCGAGTCCTGCCACAGCTGCCAGTAATTCATCAGGCGCTGCGCCATCGTCAGGTCCGGCTCGGCCATCGTGCGGTCGATCTCGGCCAGATAGTCGTCGAAATAATGTTGCAGCAGCGCTTCACCAAAGGCGTCCTTCGAACCGAAGTAATGGTAGAAGGAACCCTTCGGCACACCAGCGGCCGTCAGGATCTCGTTCAACCCCACCGCCGAGTAACCCTTGCCGGCCATGATGCGCTGGCCCGTCGCCAGGATATTGGCGCGAACGTCGGTGGCTGGGTTGGTGGTGGCGCTGTTCATGGGTTGAACTATAGACCAGATTAGACCGGTCGTCTACAACTATTTTCAAAACCCGGGACAGACCCCTGTTTTAAAGAAAATTGCCAGAAATCGGGGACTGTCCCAGTTGTTGGGCAATCTTCTCCCGCGCCAGGATCGGGCTGCGATGTATGACCCGCGTCAAATCGCGTCATCGAACGCGGCGCGGGCGGTCCGATCGAAGATAATGGTCCTTTTGAGCGCAGATCTGCCCATGTCCTTCCACCCCGACATTATTCGCGGCGCGTTCGATGCCGCCACCTATGCCCGCGGCGAGCGCTACGCCCTGGATGGCATGGTGCGGCGCATCGGTGTCGACGGCGATCGGCTCGTGGGCGAGGTCAGCGGGACAGGGCGCAGCATTTACGAGCAGACGATCACGCTGCGCGCCGGCTATGGCGGGATGCGCGTCGACGGCCATTGCAGCTGCCCCGTGGCGCGCAACTGCAAGCATGTGGTGGCCGTGTTGCTGGCCGCGCAGTACGTTGCCGACCAACCGCCCCGCGGCCGGGAGTCGCAAGCCGGGCCGGTACCGACGGCGCAGTGGCTGGCGCAACTGGCGTCCGCGAACAGGACGGTGGAAGCGCCCGCGGCCCGGTCGGGCACGCGTACGCTTTTTGCGCTGATGCCGGACGAGCGTGCGGGCGTCGTCAACCTGTATCTGTGCAACGGCCGCGTCTACGTGAACGGCAAGCTGGGGACGGCCAATCCCGTCAGCGATCTGCGCGCGCTGCGCAACGCCCCGCCCGCGCACGTGCTGCCCGAGGACCGGCTGGCCATCGACATGTACATGCTGGCACGTGACGCCAACCCGTTCAGCGTCGACCTGAAGCCCGCCGGCAAGATCACCGGGCAACTGCTGCGGCTGCTGCTGGACGAGGGCAACCTGTGGTGGGCGGACTCGCGCGCGGCGTTGAAGGCGGGCGACGCCACGCCGATCCGCCGTGGCCCGCCACGGGGTGTGACGTTCGGCTGGCATGCGGTGGGCACCGAGGAAACGGGCGTCTGCATCCGCTGCCTGTTCGAGGACGGCCAGCGGGTCGAGCACGTGTTCCCGACCGAGCCGCTGTTCTACCTGCACGACGGCCAGCTGGGCGAGCTGATGCTGCCGGAGAGCGTGCGCCGCATCCCCGCGCCATTGCTGCTGACGCTGCTGGAACAGTCGCCCGTCCTCGACCCGGCCGAGTGCGCCGACGTAACGCGCCAGATGATCGAGCAGGGCCTCGATGCGTTGTTGCCGCCGCCATTGAAGCTGCGCGAGCGGGACGACATCGTTCCCGTGCCGTGCCTGATGCTGAGCAGCACCAGGCTCGACCGTGGCGCCTGGATCGACTACGCGCAACCCGGCTTCGATTACGACGGCACCTACGTTCCGTACAGCGCTGCGTCCGTGTTTCGCCGCATCACGGACGACGGCATCGAAATGGTCGCCCGCAATGTCGTGGCGGAGCAGGCCGCAGCAGACGTGCTGGCGGACATGGGCTTCGTGCCGTGCCAGCGCAGCCGTTCGATGCGCGAACTGGGCCAGCTGACGCTGCACACGCAGGACCAATGGCTGGGCTTCACGCAACACGGCATCGCCACCCTGCGCGCGGCGGGATGGGACATCCTGTTCGGCGACGACTTCCGCTACAACCTGCTGCAGGTGGACGACTGGTACGCGGACGTGGCCGACGAGGCCAAGGCCGGCAATGGCTGGTTCGACCTGGAACTGGGCATCATCGTGGCGGGCAAGCGCCAGCCGCTGGTGCCCCTGCTGGTGCAGCTGATCCGCAATGCGCCCGACCACTTCGATCCGGCCGCGCTGGCGCGCCATCCGGATACCAGCATGCTGCTCGTGCAATTGCCCGACGGCGGCCGCGTCGCGCTGCCGTGGGGCCGCGTCAAACCGATCCTGGCGGTGCTGGGCGAGCTGTATTTCCGCGACGACCTGGACGGCATCCTGCGCCTGCCGCTGATCGACGCGGCGCGGCTGGCCGAGCTGGAACAGGCGGCGCAGCTGCACTGGATGGGCGGCGAACGGCTGCGCCAGCTGGGACGGCGGCTGAGCGAGTTTGGCGGCGTGGCGGACGTCGCGCCGCCGGCCGGCCTGCGTGCCCATCTGCGCGACTACCAGCGCGAAGGGCTGGCGTGGATGCAGTTCCTGCGCGAATACGATTTCGCCGGCATCCTGGCGGACGACATGGGCCTCGGCAAGACCGTGCAGACGCTGGCGCACATACTGATCGAAAAAGAGGCCGGTCGCCTGGATGCGCCGGCGCTGGTGGTCGTGCCCACGAGCCTTGTCGGCAACTGGTGCGCCGAGGCGGCCCGCTTTGCGCCGGACCTGCGCGTGCTGCCGCTGCGCGGCAAGGAACGCCTGGCGCAGTTCGACCAGATCGCCAACGCCGACCTCGTGCTGACGACCTACGCGCTGCTGCCGCGCGACGAGGACGAGCTGCTGCGGTACCACTTCCACCTGCTGATCCTGGACGAATCGCAATACATCAAGAACAGCCGCGCCAAGGCCACGCAGACGGCGCAGCTGATTCGTGCGCGTCACCGGCTGTGCCTGACGGGCACGCCGCTGCAGAACCACCTGGGCGAGTTGTGGTCGCAGTTCCACTTCCTGATGCCGGGCCTGCTGGGCGACGCCAGGACGTTCAACAACCGCTTCCGCAAGCCCATCGAACAGGGCGGCGACATGGCGCGCAGCGATTTCCTGACGAAAAGAGTCAAGCCATTCATGCTGCGCCGGACCAAGGACAAGGTCGCCCGCGAGCTGCCGCCGAAAACGGAAATCATGCTGCCAGTCGAGCTGGGCAGCGTGCAACGCGACCTGTACGAAACCGTCCGCGTGGCACTGGACAAGAAGATCCGCGACGAAATCGGCCGCAAGGGCGTGGCGCGCAGCCAGATCGTCATCCTCGACGCGTTGCTGAAGCTGCGCCAGGTGTGCTGCGACCCGCGGCTGGTGAAACGGATCGGCGTGCCGAAACACGCCGGGTCCGCCAAGCTGGAAGCGCTGATGGAGCTCGTCGAAACGCTGCTCAGCGAAGGGCGCAAGCTGCTGATCTTTTCGCAGTTCACCAGCATGCTGGACCTGATCGCCGCCGAGCTGCGCAGCCGCGCCTTTGATTACGTCACGCTGACGGGCGATACGGAAGACCGGATCACGCCCGTGAATGCCTTCCAGGCCGGCGACGTGTCCGTGTTCCTGATCAGTCTGAAAGCGGGCGGCGTGGGCCTGAACCTGACGGCGGCGGACGCCGTCATCCACTACGACCCGTGGTGGAACCCCGCAGCGGAAAACCAGGCCACGGACCGCGCCTGGCGCATCGGCCAGGACAAGCCCGTGTTCGTGTACAAATTGATTGCGCAAGGCACGCTGGAAGAAAAAATCCAGGAAATGCAGCGGCGCAAGGCCGCGCTGGCGGATGCGGTCATGGGTGAAGGCGGCAGGCTGAACATGCAACTGACGCAGGACGACCTGCAGGCCATTTTCGCGCCGTTATAGAAATGCCTGCTGTCAGGCCTGAGCCTCAAACAATAACGCCAACCGTGCGGTTGGCGTTATTGTTTTAAACCTGCTCTTCCGGTGCCTGCGTCATCTTGACGAACATCGGCGACACCAGCAGCCCCACTTCGAACAGCAGCCACATCGGAATGGCCAGCGAGAACTGGCTGACGATGTCCGGCGGCGTGACGATGGCGGCAATGACGAATGCGCCGACGATCACGTACGGCCGCCATTCTTTCAGCTTGGCCAGCGAAACGATGCCCATCCGCACGAGGATGACGACGACGACCGGCACCTCGAATGCGGCGCCGAACGCCAGGCACATCGACATGACGAAGTCGAGGTAGTTCTCGATATCCGGCGTGACGGCGATCGACGTCGGCGAGAATTCGCTGATGAACGCGAACACGCGGCCAAAGACGAGGAAGTAACAGAACGCGACGCCGGCCACGAACAGCATCGACGACGAGATCACCAGCGGCGCGACCAGACGTTTTTCATGCGTGTACAGGCCGGGGGCGACAAACGCCCACATCTGGTACAGCACCCACGGCAGCGCCAGCACAAAGCCCAGCAATAACGTCACCTTCATCGGCACGAGGAAGGGCGCGATGACGCCGGTGGCGATCATTTTCGAGCCGACAGGCAGCGCGGCGATCATCGGCTGCGCCAGCAGGTCGTAGATATGGGCCGGCCCGGGCCAGAACATCAGGGCCGCGGTGGCGATGAGGATACCGATGGATGCCTTGACCAGCCGGTCACGCAGTTCGATCAGGTGGCTGATGAAAGTTTCTTCGGCCGGGTTTTCAGTGCTCATTAGTTAATAGAACGAGGCAGGAGGTTTGCCGTTACGCGGGCGGAAGCGCGCGACGCGGGCCGCGCCGGAAACGACGTGCGTACGGCCGCCATTCTTCTGCTTGTACCAGAGCGGAACGGCCGAGGTGCGCACGAGGCGCTTGCGGCGGAATTCCTTGGCCTTGCGGGCCACGTGTTCCGTGCTGATGGACGAATAATCGCTGCCATACGAATCGCTGACGGGATCGTCGACGCGGAACGCGCCTTCCACTTCCGCCATATTCTGCGCAATCGAGTTTTCCACGTCGGCCTTGATCGACTGGGCCTGCTCCTGCACGTTCTTCTGCAGGTTGCGCAGCTCTTCCAGTTCGATTTCGCGGCTGACCTCGGATTTCACGTCATGCAGGTAGCGTTGCGCGCGGCCGTACAGGGTGCCCGCCATGCGCGCAACCTTCGGCAGCTTTTCGGGGCCGATGACCACCAGCGCCACGACGCCGATGATGGCAAGTTTGGAGAGACCGAGATCGATCATAGGGATTCGCCGGGGACGCGCCGGACGGACCGGCGCATCGCATTACAGCTTCTGCTTTTCCTTGGCTTCCACTTCGATGGTGCCCTTGTCGGTCACTTGCGAAGCGGGCGGCGTTGGCGTCCCGGGTTTCTGCTCTTCGTCCGACTTCACGCCGTCCTTGAAGCCCTTGACGGCCTTGCCCAGGTCCGAGCCGATATTGCCCAGTTTTTTCGTACCGAAGACCAGCATGACGACGACGAGGACGATCAGCCAGTGCCAGATGCTCATGGAACCCATAATTTTCTCCTTGCAGGGCTTGTCGCCCGAATCCGGTTAATCGACACAGTATACGCGATCGGGCGATGTCATGTGCCTGTCATTAACGTCCGGAAATTTTGGTGACAGACACCTATTATTTGGGCCGTCAGGCCCAAAATAATAGGTGTCTGTCACCGGTTTTTTCTAGTGCATACCGCGCCAAGGCCGCGGGCCGCCGTACACGTGCATGTGCAGGTGATACACGACCTGGCCGCCATCCGGACCGCTGTTGATCAGCGTCTTGTAGCCGCGGCTTGGGGCGCCTTCGGCATCCTCGACCACCGAGATGCCGTGCTCCTCGGCCAGGCGCGGCGCCAGCGCCAGCATCTTGCCCAGCACGGCGGTATGGCTTGCGTCGCAGTCGGACAAGGTCGACACGTGCTGTTTCGGGATGATCAGCAGGTGCACCGGCGCGGCCGGGTTGATGTCCTTGAAAGCCAGCACGTGCTCGTCTTCATAGACGATCGAGGCGGGAATCTGTTTGGCGGCGATCTTGCAGAACAGGCAGTTATCCACGGTCGTTCCTTATGATTGTTGGGGTCAGGCGTCCGGGCGCGCGGCTTTTTCGGCGATGCCGGACACGCCTTCGCGGCGCGCCAGCTCGTCCAGCACCTGTTGCGGCGTCAGGTCGAACTGCGCCAGCAACACGAGCGAATGAAACCACAGGTCGGCGCACTCGTACAACACCTTGTCGGCAGCGCCGGCGGCGCGGGCATCCTTGGCAGCCATCACCAGCTCCGTCGCCTCTTCACCGATCTTTTTCAGGATGGCGTCGTCGCCTTTTGCAAACAGCTTCGAGACGTACGAGGTGGCGGGGTCGCCGCCGTTGGCCAGCTTGCGCCCTTCGATCGTGGCCGCTACGCGGTCGAGGATGGTCATGGTTTCTTGTCCGAGTAGATGGTGTCGGGGTCCTTCAGCACTGGCTCGACGTTCTGCCAGTCGCCGGTCGGCGCGTCGCCGTCGAACTTCTGGAAGAAGCACGAGTGGCGGCCCGTATGGCAGGCAATGCCGCCGGCCTGCTCGACCTTCAGCAGCACCACGTCCTCGTCGCAATCGAGGCGGATCTCCAGCACCTTCTGCACGTGGCCGGACTCCTCTCCCTTGTGCCACAGCTTCTTGCGCGAGCGGCTCCAGTACACCGCTTCGCCCAGCTCCACCGTTTTATACAGCGCGTCGCGATTCATCCAGGCGAACATCAGCACGTCGTTGCTGCCCGCTTCCTGCGCGATCACGGGCACGAGACCGTGTTCGTCCCACTTCACGCGGTTCAGCCATTTGGCCTTGGCCACGCTGGGCGTCGTCGTCGGGATGCTCATTGCGTCACCCTGTCGGCCTTGGTGTCGATCCGCATCGGAATGCCCTGCTTGGCCATGAAGCACTTCGCTTCGTGCACCGTGTGCTGGCCATAGTGGAAGATCGAGGCTGCCAGCACCGCATCGGCGCGGCCCACCTTGATGCCGTCCGCCAGATCCTGCAGGCCGCCCACGCCACCGGAGGCGATCACGGGGATGCTGACGGCGTCGGACACGGTGCGCGTCAGGCCCAGGTCGAACCCGGACTTGGTACCGTCGCGGTCCATGCTGGTCAACAGCAGCTCACCGGCGCCCATCGCTTCCATTTTCTTGGCCCACTCGATCGCATCGAGGCCGGTGGCCTTGCGGCCGCCATGGGTAAACACTTCCCAGCGGCCCGGTTCGACCTGCTTGGCATCGATGGCGACGATGATGCACTGCGAGCCGTGCTTCTGCGACGCGTTGTACACCAGTTCCGGATTGCTGACGGCGGACGTGTTCAGGCTGATCTTGTCGGCGCCGGCATTGAGCAGGCGGCGCACATCGGCCACTTCGCGCACGCCGCCGCCGACCGTCAGCGGAATGAAGACCTGGCGTGCCACGGCTTCGATGATGTCGAGGATCAGGCCGCGATTGTCGGAGGACGCGGTGATGTCGAGGAACGTGAGTTCGTCGGCACCCTGCTCGTCGTAACGGCGCGCGATTTCGACCGGGTCGCCGGCGTCGCGCAGCTCCGTAAAATTGACACCCTTGACGACGCGGCCATTGGTCACGTCCAGGCAGGGAATGATGCGTTTGGCAAGCATATCAGCCTTCGTCCGCTTCACCGACTGGCAGTTCGCCCGTCAGTTCGTCCGCGCGCAGCTGCGCTTCGTTCAGGTTGATCGTGCCTTCGTAGATCGAGCGGCCGCAGATGACGCCTTCGATGCCTTCGTCCTGCACCGCGCACAGCGCTTCCACGTCCGCCAGGTTGTGCAGGCCACCGGAGGCGATGATCGGAATGCGCACGGCCTGCGCCAGGCGCACCGTCGCTTCGATGTTCACGCCGCCCATCATGCCGTCGCGGCCGATGTCGGTGTAGACGATCGATTCGACGCCGTACTGCTCGAACTTCTGCGCCAGGTCGATCACTTCATGGCCGGACATCTTGCTCCAGCCGTCGGTCGCCACTTTACCGTCCTTGGCATCGAGGCCGACGATGATGCTGCCCGGGAAGGCGCCGCAGGCATCGTGCAGGAAGCCGGGATTCTTCACGGCGGCTGTGCCGACGATGATGTAGGTGATGCCGTCGTCCAGGTAGCGCTCGATCGTGTCGAGATCGCGGATGCCGCCGCCCAGCTGGACGGGGATTTCGTCGATGTCGTGCTCCAGCGCGAACTCCTGCACCGTTTTCAGGATCGCCTTGACGGCGCCTTCGTTTTTCGGCTTGCCGGCAAACGCGCCGTTCAGGTCGACCAGGTGCAGGCGGCGGGCGCCCTGCTCCAGCCAGTGGCGCGCCATCGCGCCCGGGTCTTCGGAGAATACGGTGGCGAGTTCCATATCGCCCTGTTTGAGGCGAACGCAGTGACCGTCCTTGAGGTCGATGGCAGGAATGAGCAGCATGGCTTTATCAGTTAGGTTAAGTGTTGGAACGACGTGGGACTGCTTATGGATTCCAGTGAACGAAGTTCTTGTACAGCTGCAGGCCGCTGGCGGCGCTTTTCTCCGGGTGGAACTGGGTGGCGAAGATATTGTCGCGCGCGACGGCACAGCAGAACGGCTGGCCGTACACGGTTTCGCCCACGCTGTGCGCGGCCACGTCGGGCTGCACATAGTAGCTGTGCACGAAGTAGAAATACGTCTCGTCCGGGATGCCTTGCCACAGCGCGTGCGGCACGATCTGGCGCACCTGGTTCCAGCCCATCTGCGGCACCTTGAAGCGCGAGCCGTCTTCCTGGCACATGCCGTCCAGGCGGAAGCGCACGACTTTACCGGGCAGGAGGTTCAGGCCCGTGCCGCCTTCTTCGGAGTCGCCGAACAACATCTGCTCGCCGATGCACACGCCCATCAGCGGCTTGCTGGCGGCGGCGCGCAGCAGCGCTTCCTCGACGCCCGATTCGCGCAGGCTCTTCATGCAGTCGGCCATCGCGCCCTGGCCCGGCAGGACGATGCGCTCGGCACTGTCGATCTCCGAAGGATCGCCGGAAATGCGGATGTCCGCCTCCGGCGCCACGGCGCGCAGCGCCTGGGCGACGGAATGCAGGTTGCCCATGCCGTAGTCCACTACAACGATTTTTTTCATTGGCTGAGCCCTGCGGTTACAGGCTTCCTTTCGTCGACGGAATCGTTCCCGCGGCGCGCTCGTCGCGCTCCACGGCCATGCGCAGCGCGCGGCCAAAGGCCTTGAACACCGTTTCGCACTGGTGGTGGGCATTGGTGCCGCGCAGGTTATCGATGTGCAGCGTGATGCCGGCGTGGTTGACGAAGCCGCGGAAGAATTCCAGCGTCAGGTCAACGTCGAACGTGCCGATCATCGCGCGGGTAAACGGGATGTGGTATTCGATGCCGGGGCGGCCGGAAAAATCGATGACGACGCGCGACAGCGCTTCATCCAGCGGCACGTACGCATGGCCGTAGCGGCGGATGCCCTTGCGGTCGCCGATGGCCTTGGCCACGGCCATGCCCAGCGTGATGCCGACATCTTCCACCGTGTGGTGGTTGTCGATATGGGTGTCGCCCGTGGCGTGGATGTCCAGGTCGATCAGGCCGTGGCGGGCAATCTGGTCCAGCATGTGGTCCAGGAAGGGCACGCCCGTGTCCAGCTTCTGCGTGCCGGTGCCGTCCAGGTTCAGGGCGACGCGGATCTGCGTCTCGTTGGTGTTGCGCGTGACTTCCGCGCTGCGGTCTACGATGGTCATGGGAAAGGCTCAGGGGTGGATCAGACCGCCATCGACGCTTTGAGGGCGTCGAGGAAAGCGGCGTTTTCTTCCGGCGTGCTGACGGTAACACGCAGGCAATTCGTCAGCACACTGTGCATTTTACTCAAATTTCTCACCAAAATTTTGCGCGCCAGGAGATTCGTATGGGTGGTGTCCGCATCCGCCACACGGAAGGTGATGAAATTCGCTGCCGACGGGAAAACCGTCACGTTCGGCAACGCCGCCAGCGCGTCGCTCAGCACGGCGCGCTGCTCGCGCAGCCGCGCCGCCTGGCCGTTCAGGATGTCCAGATGGTCGAGCGCAAACTCGGCCGCCGCCTGCGTCATGACGTTGACGTTGTACGGCGGGCGCACCTTCTCGAACTGTTCCAGCAGCGCCGGCGCCGCCGCCATGTAGCCCAGCCGGATGCCGGCCAGGCCAAGCTTCGACAGCGTGCGCATGACGATCAGATTGTCGAACTCCGGCAGCCGGCCCATGAAGCTCTGCTGCGCGAACGGCTCATAGGCTTCATCGACGACGACCAGGCCCTTGTCGCCCATGGCGCGGATGATCTCGACCATGACGTCCGCATCGAACAGATTGCCGGTCGGGTTGTTCGGGTAAGCCAGGAACAGCAGCGCGGGCTGGTGCTCGGCAATCGCCGCCAGCATTGCTGGCAGGTCCAGCGAAAAATCGTCCCGCAAGGTCACGCCCACGAAGTCCATGCCGGCCACTTGCGCGGCGCGCTGGAACATGACAAACGCGGGTACAGGCGCCATCATCACGGCGCGGCGCTCCTGATGGGCGCAGGTGGCGGCCAGAATGGAGATCAGCTCATCGGAGCCGTTCCCCAGCAGGACTTCATAACCGGCGGGGACGCCCAGCTTTGCGGCCACCTTGTGGCGCAGCGCGTCGTACGACGGCGGGTAACGGTTCAGCGCGACGGCGGCAAGGCGCTCGCCCAGCTCCCGGCGCAGCGCGGGCGGCAGCTCGTACGGATTTTCCATCGCGTCCAGCTTCACGAAGCCGCTCGCATCCGGCACGTGATAGCTGTTGATGGCACGCACGTCGGAACGGATGGTGTTGCTGATCAGGCTTTCGAGGGACATGCTTACTCCACGGTGTTGGCTACGGTATCGGTGGCGCGCAACGGCTTCGCCTTGGTGGCGCGCGGTTTTGCCCGCGGCTTGGCCACTGGCTCGGGCTCCGGTTGCTCCAGTGCGGCCAGCCGTTGTGCGATCGTCTTGCAGTAGTCGGCATTGAGTTCAAAGCCGACGAAGTTGCGGCCCGTGCGGCGTGCCGCGACGGCCGTCGTGCCGCTGCCCATGAACAGGTCCATGACCACGCCACCGGGCGGGCAGGATGCCTTGATCATGCGCTCGATAATCTCCAGCGGCTTTTGCGTCGGGTGATCGACCCGCTCCGCATGCTCCCTGTGCAGGCGCGATACGCTCCACAGATCCTTCGGGTTGTAGCCCACTTCCAGCCATTTCGCGCCGACGAAAATCGAGCGCGAGCGGGCCTTCTTGGTCGCGGCGTCGTACGGAATGCGCACGGCGTCGAGATCGAAATAGTAATCCTTGCGACGAACGAAGAATCCGATCGTGTCGTGCACCGACGAAAAGCTGCGCACGCTGCCGCCCATCGACGGGACGCGGCGGTCCCAGATAATCTCGTTCATCATCGTCATGCGCTTTTTCAGCATGACGAAGATCTCCGGCGAAAAGCGCCACGTCAGGAAGATGTACAGGCTGCCATTTTCCTTCAGCTTCGGCAGCGCCGCGTCGATCCACCGTTCCGTCCACGCCAGGTATTCCTCGACCGACTGCTGGTCCGACGTGTTGCCGTAGTCCTTGCCCAGGTTGTAGGGCGGGTCGGTCAGCAGCAGGTCCACCGAGCCGTCTGGAATGCGGGCCAGGCCGGCCAGCGCGTCCTCGCAGTAGACCTGATTCAGCCAGGGTTCGGCCGCACCGGCGCTGTCAGTTGCCATTCGTCTTCAACCGCAGCTCGGCGCTGCGCGCGTGCGCCTGCAGGCCCTCGCCATACGCCAGTTCCGCCGCGATCCTGCCCAGCGTTTGCGCCCCGGCCTCGCTGACCTGGATGATCGACGAGCGCTTCTGGAAGTCGTACACGCCCAGCGGCGACGAGAAGCGCGCCGTGCGCGATGTCGGCAGCACGTGGTTCGGGCCGCAGCAGTAGTCGCCCAGCGATTCGGACGAGAAGCGGCCCAGGAACATCGCGCCGGCATGGCGGATCTTGTCGGCCCACTGCTGCGGCTCCTCGGCCGAGATCTCCAGGTGCTCGGCGGCGATACTATTGGCGATCGCGCACGCTTCGTCCATGTCGCGCACCTTGATCAGCGCGCCGCGGTCCGTCAGCGACGTGCGGATCACTTCGTGGCGCGGCATCGTCGGCAGCAGTTTTACGATCGATGCTTCGACCTTGGCGATGTAGTCGGCGTCAGGGCACAGCAGGATGGCCTGCGCCAGCTCGTCGTGCTCGGCCTGCGAGAACAGGTCCATCGCGACCCAGTCCGGGTCCGTGGTGCCGTCGCAGATGACGAGGATTTCCGACGGTCCGGCGATCATGTCGATGCCGACGGCGCCGAACACGCGGCGCTTGGCGGCAGCCACGTACGCATTGCCGGGACCGACGATCTTGTCCACTGGCTGGATCGACTCGGTGCCATACGCCAGCGCGGCCACGGCCTGCGCGCCACCGATGCCGATCACGCGATCGACGCCGGCAATGGCGGCCGCCGCCAGCACCATCTGGTTTTTCACGCCGTCCGGCGTCGGCACGACCATGACGATCTCGCCCACGCCGGCCACTTTCGCCGGCACGGCGTTCATCAGCACGGACGACGGATACGCCGCCTTGCCGCCGGGGACATAGATGCCCACGCGGTCCAGCGGCGTGATGCGCTGGCCCAGAACGGTGCCGTCGGCCTCCGTGTACGTGAAGCCGCGCAGCTCGTCCTTCTGGCGCTCGTGGAACACGCGAATGCGTTCGGCCGCCGTCTCCAGCGCCGCGCGCTGCGCTTCCGGCAATGCCGTCAACGCCGCCGCCAACTCATCCTGCCCGATCTCGAACGCATGCATGTCCTGCGCGCCGCCATGGGGAATACGATCGAACTTGTTCGTGTATTCGACAACGGCTTCGTCGCCGCGACCGCGCACCTGCGCGATGATCTCGGTGACGGCGTGTTCGATGGCGGTATCGGTTTCCGCTTCAAACGCCAGCAGGGCGTCCAGCGTTTCCTGGAAATCGATGGCGGAGGAGTCGAGCTTGCGGAGTTGGATCATGATGATGTTATGAAGTCTTTAATGAGGCGCGTTCGAACGCCTCGATAATCGGCTGCAAACGGGCGCGCTTCAGTTTCAGCGCGGCCTGGTTGACGACGAGGCGCGACGAGATGTCCATGATCTCTTCCACTTCGACCAGGTTGTTCGCGCGCAGCGTGCTGCCCGTGCTGACCAGGTCGACGATGGCGTCGGACAAACCGACCAGCGGCGCCAGCTCCATCGAGCCATACAGCTTGATCAGATCGACGTGCACGCCCTTCTTGGCAAAGTGCTGACGCGCCATTTCCGTGAACTTCGTGGCCACGCGCAGGCGCGCGCCCTGGCGCACGGCCGTCTCGTAGTCGAAGCCCGCCTTGACGGCCACGGACATGCGGCACTTGGCGATGTTCAGGTCGACCGGTTGGTACAACCCTTCGCCGCCGTGCTCGAACAGCACATCCTTGCCGGCCACGCCGAAGTCCGCCGCGCCGTACTGCACGTACGTCGGCACGTCGGTGGCGCGCACGATCAGCACGCGCACGTCCGGGTCGTTGGTCGGCAGGATCAGCTTGCGCGACGTTTCCGGGTTTTCCGTGACGGTGATGCCCGCCGCCGCCAGCAGCGGCAGCGTGTCCTCGAAGATCCGGCCCTTCGACAGCGCCAGGATCAGCCCAGTGCTGTCGGCCACGGGGGCCTGGCTGGTAATGGTTGTCATGGCTGCCTTATTTGATGCGCGTGATGTTGGCGCCGACCGCCGACAGCTTCACTTCCATGCGGTCGTAGCCGCGATCGAGGTGATAGATGCGGTCGATCAGCGTCTCGCCTTTCGCGGCCAGGCCGGCGATGACGAGCGATGCCGAGGCGCGCAGGTCGGTCGCCATCACGGGCGCGCCGATCAGCTGCTGCACGCCCTTGATGGTGGCCGTGTTGCCGTCCGTCTGAATGGCCGCGCCCAGGCGGTTCATCTCCTGCACGTGCATGAAGCGGTTCTCGAAAATCGTCTCCTGCACGGTGCTGCTGCCGTCCGCGATCGTGTTGACGGCCATGAACTGCGCCTGCATGTCGGTCGGGAAGCCCGGGTACTCCGTGGTGCTGAAGCTGACCGGATGCGGGCGCGCATCCATCTGCGCGCGGATCCACGTGTCGCCGATCGTCAGGCGCAGGCCCATTTCGCGCAGCTTTTCCAGCGCCGCATCCATGATGTCCACGCGCGTATTGCGGATCGTGATGTCGCCACCGGCTGCCGCGACCGCGCACAGGAACGTGGCCGCTTCGATGCGGTCGGAAATCACGGTGTGGTCGGCGCCATGCAGTTCCGGGACGCCCTGGATCACCAGGCGGTGCGTGCCGATGCCGTCGATCTTCGCGCCCATGGCGACGAGCAGATTGGCCAGGTCCGTCACTTCCGGTTCGCACGCGGCGTTTTCCAGGATCGTCTCGCCTTCGGCCAGGGTTGCCGCCATCAACAGGTTTTCCGTGCCGGTGACCGTGATCATGTCGGTCGTGATGCTGGCGCCCTTCAGTTTTTTCGCTTTCGCGTAGATGTAGCCGGCGTCGATCGAGATCTCGGCACCCAGCGCCTGCAGGCCCTTGATGTGCTGATCGACAGGGCGCGAGCCGATGGCGCAGCCGCCCGGCAGCGACACCTTGGCTTCGCCGAAGCGGGCCAGCAGGGGGCCCAGCACGAGGATCGATGCGCGCATGGTTTTCACCAGCTCATACGGCGCTTCCAGCTTGTCGATCTTCGCGCCGTTCATGACGACCTTGTCGCCGTTCTGCTCGACCGACAGGCCGGTCTGGCGCAGCAGTTTGAGCATCGTCGCCACGTCGTGCAGGTTCGGCACGTTCGACAGATTCAGGTCGCCGGCCGTCAGCAGGCCCGCGCACAGGATCGGCAGCGCCGCGTTCTTGGCGCCGGAGATCTGGATGTCGCCAACGAGGCGCTTGCCGCCGGTAATGAGCAGTTTGTCCATGTGCTTATCCTTGGAATTCTTCTGGGGTCAGGGTCTTCATCGACAGCGCGTGGATCTCTTCGCGCATGCGGTCGCCCAGCGCCGCGTAGACCAGCTGGTGGCGCTGGATCGGGCGCTTGCCGGCAAACGCCGGCGAAACGATAACGGCCTGGAAGTGCTGGCCGTCGCCCTCCACTTCCAGGTGGGTGCATTCGAGGCCGGCGGCGATGTAGCCGTGGATTGCTTCAGGGGTCGTGGTCATGATGAATTCCTGTGATAACTTAGTGGCGCAGGCGATAACCGCTACGCAGAAGACGAATGGCCAGCAGCGCCAGCACCACCAGGAAGGCGGAAACGATGGCAAGGCTGGTCCAGGGATTGATGTCGGACTGGCCGAAGAAGCCGTAGCGGAAGCCGTCGATCATGTAGAAGAACGGGTTCAGGTGCGACACGGTCAGCCAGAATGGCGGCAGCGAGTGAATCGAGTAGAACACGCCGGACAGGAACGTCAGCGGCATGATCAGGAAATTCTGGAACGCGGCCAGCTGGTCGAATTTCTCGGCCCAGATGCCGGCGATGAGGCCCATCGTGCCGAGGATGGCGGCGCCCAGCAGGGCGAACACGACGATCCACAGCGGCCAGACAAAGCTCATGTGCGCGAACCAGGCCGTGACGATGAACACGCCCAGGCCGACGGCGATGCCGCGCACCATGGCGGCGATCGTGTAGGCCGAGAAGATCTCCCAGTGCGACAGGGGCGTCAGCAGCACGAACACGAGATTGCCCGTGATCTTCGACTGGATCAGCGACGACGACGAGTTGGCGAACGAATTCTGCAACACGCTCATCATGACGAGGCCGGGAATCAGGAAGGCCGTGTAGCTGACACCGGGATAGACGGTGACGCGCCCTTCCAGCACGTGGCCGAAGATCAGCAGGTACAGCATGGCGGTCAGGATCGGCGCGGCGATCGTCTGTGTCGCCACTTTATAAAAGCGCAGCGTTTCCTTGTACACCAGGGTGCGGAAGCCGGTAGAACCCATCACAGTGCCCCCTTGTCCATAATTTGCAGGAAGATGTCTTCCAGGTCGGCCTGCTGCAGCTGCATCTCGTCGATGACGGCGCCGGACTGGCGCAGGCGCGCGAGGATCTGCTCCACTTCCGTGTAGTCGTTGATGCGCAGGCTGTATTTGCGGCCCGTCTCCGTCGGCTCGGGGTGCGTGATCAGGTGGCGCATGTCTTCCGGCAGCTCGCCTTGCGTCATGTGCACGATCAGCTGCGAGCCGGAGATGCGGCGGATCAGCGCGGACATCGTGTCCAGCGCCACGACCTTGCCCGATTTGAGCATCGCCACGCGCTTGCACATCGCCTGCGCTTCTTCCAGGTAGTGCGTCGTCAGGACCACCGTGTGCCCCTCGCGGTTCAGGCGCGAGATGAACTTCCACAGCGTCTGGCGCAGTTCCACGTCCACGCCGGCCGTCGGCTCATCGAGCACGATGACGGGCGGCTTGTGC
>Ga0265798_10003070_pt1 | contig 24058 bp, 22 predicted proteins | sample P3T30metagenome_FD_192430 | JGI IMG/M metagenome (GOLD analysis project Ga0265798, IMG submission 192430) | Plant litter microbial communities from East Loma Ridge, Irvine, California - P3 T30 | ecosystem: Environmental > Terrestrial > Plant litter > Unclassified | place: USA: California...
CGCTGAGGCTTCCTAGTGTACTCTGGTATACTGCAAGATCCAGCCGCATGGTCCGCCCTCCAGCACAATGACACCACAAGTGGCTCCATGGGCTACTTGTAGGCAGGCGCAGATTCGGGCCGAGACGCGACAGGACGGCCAAATTTGCGGGATAGCGTATTCAACACGTCAATCGAGAGAGGGACAGCAGCGTCGCTAGTGAGGCTCTTCAGTAGTGTCGAGAACGGTGGTGCGTCGAGCGTCTCTGAGGCTTCCGGAAGGAAAGCTGCTGGCGCTAGCCGGGTTGGGACGTCATGGGAAACCGTCTTGGAAATGTGCAGGGGTACCCATCCAATGGGGAAACGTGGCATCCCGTCGGCCATCGCTAAAATAGTAGTTGACGCCATGTAGAGCGCCCCAAGAGCGGTCGGCGTGGATGGGTGGTGAAGGCAGGATCACGATGTAGAGACAGCGAAGAGGGAGAATGCGGTGCGGTGAGTACGGGCTGTGGAGGTTGGGCGTCGCTGGAGGTTTCCAGATCGGCGTAGGCGCGGCTGGAGTATCGAGAAACCCTGATGACGTCGCTGGCCGTGATCTAGCGGCTCGCAGCCAACAGTCAATTTCGTCCAAGCGGGCGGCTGTAATGAGACAGGAGCAAGACGGTCCCTCGCGCCAATACACATCATTTACGCGATCCACGATCCATCCAAACTGCTTTTGTCCAGCGCGTGCAGTGCGCGGCCTCGACGTTTCTGTAAGTGTATGCGGGCGTGTGTTGAAGCCCACGGGCGCGAGGCTATCCTGCTCCTGATCCTGGCATGAGCCCACCACCTGATTCTTACTCACCAAGCACTCCCAGCTTGTCTCTGCGCTCCGGTGGGATTCGGCCTCTGCTGGCAGTCTGACAGTGCGAAAACCACTGGTGGCCATTAAGTCGTGTTGTTGACCTGTCCATGTGCTGAGGCCGCTTCACCGTCCATTCTTGCCAGGAGCACACTCCGCGACGTCATAGCTCACCATCCCATCTATGCCCGCCGCTGCCTCGACCCCATCACGACACCACCTGCGCGTTCTGTGGGAGACTGGGGAATGCAATAATGACAAAGGCCCCGTCACCCTCTCCTAATTCAAAGAGAGAGACTGCGCCGCCACCCACGACGCGCCCGCCACTGCAGAGACTGGCCGCCAGCGACGCGAAGACATATCAGTCGCAAACTTCGCAGCCCTCGCCTGGAACCCGGAACCCGAGCAACCCCCGCGACGATGCCGCCACCGACAGCGAACTGAGCGAGGCAGAGAGCCAGCCGGGCGACGAGGACGAAGGCGCTGGTGCCGACGAGCTGGCCGCGGAAGAAGCGCCACTGAGCGAGGCCTCGCCCGACGAGATGGAGGTGGAGCGACTGCGCGGCCTGCAGCTGAAGATGCTGCAGCAACAGCAGCGAGCGCGCATGCGGAGCTCGTCGAACAATTCCGCTGTCGCGCTGGGCTCTCGCCGCATATCGCCCATCAAGGAGGAACCCATGCCAGGCATCTCGCCCACCCTCGAGGGCGCCTTTATAAGTCCAACCCCGAGCCCGAACCCGCCGCTTCCTACAGGCCTTACCACGTCGACCGAATCGACCGAGTCGGCGAGGACCATTCGCGGCAGCATGCCACCCACGCCCGCCGCCACCCATGCCGTTCGAACGCCATCCTACCCCTTCCCTTCAGTCCCAAACACGCCACGATGGGCCTCGGCATTCCACATGCCCTTCACCAGCCTGTCGCCCACGGTAGTAGCGGGGCAGTCGCGAGAGTACGCGACCCCGCAAGAGCGCATCGCCTCCGAGAGCAGCACCCCCGCCGCATCAAGCACGCCCTTCGCCCCCGGAGGAAGAAACTACCAGAGCCCGGATGCAGAAGACCCGCGATTCCCGAGTCCCAATCTTTACGACATCGTACTGCGCCTGGGTGCCGAGCCCGGCCTTGCTGCTTGGTGGACGGCAGTAACGTCCATCATGCGCGACCACTATGGAGCGGAAAGAGCCACCCTGGCAGTACCAGCGGATGCGTCTGATATCGAGAACGTGCCATGGGGCCAGAAGACTAGTTTTACTGCCATGGGGAACGAGGGAAGCCCGCATGCAGCCACCTACCAGGAAGCAGCAAGCCATTTCCAATCGGAAGAGAACCCAAGCTCACGCGACTATGAACATGCCGACATGCCCCCTTCCACCATGATTCCGGAACGCAGACCGAAGCTATTCTCGCATCACTCCTTCGCCGGCCACGAACGCCAGAAATCCAGCGCTGCTCCAGATACGTCCACATCGGCGTCGCTCAACCGGCCAAGAGGTCCAATGAGGTCTGCCAGCCACGCACCCCATATGCCTGCCAGGCCAGAGCATCCGCTAAGGCAGGTCTCACAGGCTTCCTTTGATGGCGCCTCTCCTGCATTCGCTGGCTCGACACCAACAGGTGGACCTACCTTTAGCGATCCAGAATTCTCTAGTGTGGGAGAGCCTTCGCCTCCTAGTGCTGTATACCATGTGCTGCGTGCTCTCGACCACGAGCCAGATGCTCTCATCGACAATACAGGTGTCAATCGTGTCTTGGAGAGAGGCCGCTTGGTCACTTTGACCAGAGATTACTCAACTTCACATACGACATCTAAAGAGGACCTGGATAAGGACAAACCGGAGCAGACCAAACCGTCTGCGATACAGGGCAGTGCTGCTGCACAAGAAGCCCACAAAGCGGCCGCTGCTCGTGGCCGTGCCAATCTGGCTACAAATGATCCCCGCCTGCCGCAACGCTATGAAGAGTACGAACAGTACCCAAGCTCACCATGGGCACAGTCGCCCGCCCCGTCACCGGCTATCCAGAATGATGCTGATGCCAATCCGTTCTTCGCTACAGGCAATGTCGACGAGGAAACATTCAACCCGTCGCGTTCACCTCAAGACTACACACAATTTGGCATGGTTGAGGCCATTGGCGTTGACAAGGCCAGTACCGTCACACATATACCTCTGGTGCATCCCATTCTATCTCAGATCATGGCGTCTCCAGCAACCTCCACGCCAAATCAAACGCCGTCCATGACGCGGAGACAGTCCGAACAATCCATGTCAACGTCGCTGAACAAGGAGGGCTTTGTGAGGAAAGCGCCCATTGCGATTCTTTCCATATTGTCCCCCATCGTGCCATATCCGCGGAACCTTACCAACTCATTGAAGCACCTTGGCCCTCACCTTGCTACGTCATTCTCCAATGCTTGGCACTTCACCAATGCTCAAGCTCAAGTCGCGTCGGTCCGACAACGGCGCATGACAGCTGGCACTTCTGGCGGCATTAGCCTCCCCTCGGATTCCGATAGCCTCGACGATCTGCTCCACCTTGATCTGGAAGACATCACCAATTCAGCAGCGGGCAGTGTTACTAGTCCTTCCGACTACTCGGGTCGATCCAAGCACAGTCCCGGAGACTCCATCGCCGGAACACCGGGCTGGGACACTTCTTCCGTCGGATTCTCGAGCAGACACTCCATGGGCGGTACCCCTGGCCATCTTACAGGTAGCGAAGCGGTTGAAAGCTACTTTGATGCGCGAAAACAATATGGCAAAACGCTGAATGCTCCAACTTCGACGCCTCATGAACAAGCTGCACGCAAGACAGACAAGCGTCCTGCAAAGAGAGTGACTGTAAACCCAGTAGCTGAACAGGCCAATGACGATGCTTCCAAGGCACGTAACGATAAGCCAGACGAGTCGTTGAGCACGCGTCGCGCCCAGATGCAGAGCAACTCCAATCGAGGCCACTCGTTCTTGCACTCATACGGCGCAGACTTCAGCTCGTCGTTCCAGTCTTTGCCCTCGGCAACAACACCCGGAGGAAAGCCTCACGCTTCGCATGGTCACGTGAGGAGACCGTCCATCACCGAAACGTCTGAAATGCCACCTCCTTCAGAAAGTCTACTCCGCACAATCACCGACTCGTTACCGGTGCAGATCTTCACCGCCGCTCCCAATACCGGAGCAATCACCTGGGTCAACTCCAAGTTCCTCATCTATAGAGGCCAGGATCAACGCCAGGTGTTGCGAGACCCATGGGATTCAATTCACCCAGAGGATCGCGATTCGTATCTGGAGGAGTGGAGCAGATCGCTACGCACTGGCCAGCAATTGCAGAAGAAGGTGAGACTGCAACGATTTGATCAACAATACCGATGGTTTTATGTACGCGTCGCCCCACTCAAGAACAAGCGTCAACAGATTGTTCACTGGATCGGCACCAACATGGACTTTCACGAACAGCATATTGCCGAACTCAATTCTTCCCGACAACAGGAGACGGCCGCGTCGGAAGCCAAATACCGCGCGCTGGCGAACTCGAGCCCACAGATTGTGTTTGTCGTGTCAGATCGCAGGGGTTTGACGTTCTGCAATTCGCAGTGGATTTCTTTCTCTGGCCAAAGTGAGATTCATGCCCTGGGCAACGGCTTCTTGGAGCATGTGCACCCTGATGACGTTGTCAAGTGCAAGCTTCCCGAGTTAGATGAACACGGAGTAGCCAATGTGCCCACTTCGATGCCAGCAGATCACGGTAGAACCGATTCAAATTCATCGGACGCTTCATCGGAGACTGAGCGAACAATCACCAGCCCAGGTGGATCAGTACCAGACCGCATGGACATGCCTCAGGCCAAGTTGTCCAAACTAGCAAGCACTGGTATTCTCAGGGTTGCAAAGGATGCAGATGGACGGGCATCTTATTCCACCGAAGTGCGACTTCGCAACAAAGACGGTGACTACAGGTGGCATTTAGTCAGGATCTTGTTAGAGAATTCACTCTCTGAAGACGGCGATGAAGAGACCTGGTATGGCACAGCTACCGACATCAATGACCACAAGCTGCTCGAGCAGACGTTGAAGGAAACCATGGATGCAAAGTCCAAGTTCCTCAGTAACATGTCTCATGAGATCCGTACTCCTCTGAACGGTATCTCCGGCATGGTCAACTTCCTGCTTGACAGCACGCTCAACTCTGAGCAGTTGGAGCATGTCAACATCATAAAAGCTAGTACCGACAGTCTGCTGAACCTCATTAACGACATTCTCGATCTGTCAAAGGTCGAAGCCGGTATGATCAAGCTGTCCATGGAATGGCTCCATCTGCCGTCGCTTCTTGAAGAGGTCAATGACTTGAATATGGGCTTAGCCATACAGAAAGGCCTTGAACTCAACTACCTTGTGGACGAAGGTGTGCCAGCAGAGGTCAAGGGTGACAAGTTCCGCATTCGCCAAGTCCTTCTTAATGTGGTTGGCAATGCAATCAAGTTCACCGAGCGAGGAGAGATCTTTATCCGATGCAGATTGCAACCACCCGATCGATCTCGGCCCCTGCGAGACAACGAGACCATGGTTCGGTTCGAAGTGGTGGACACCGGTCAAGGCTTCACAGATGCTGAGGCCAAGTACCTGTTCAAGCGATTCAGTCAAATCGACGCCAGCAGTACCCGGCAACACGGCGGAACAGGACTCGGCTTGGCTATCTCTATGCAGTTCGTGGAGCTACATGGAGGTAGAATGGATGCACGAAGTGCGCCAGGCAAGGGTTCGACTTTCTTCTTCACGATCAAGTTTGGGCTTCCCACTGCCGACGACTTCCCCAGGCCGCAGGTGTCGACACCAGGCACGCCAGCTTTTGAGACACCGCTCGCAGTGCCAGCAGTGCCTCCACTACCCCAGCCCTCGGCTCTTCAGAAATTTGTTCAGTCACAAAATCCTAGCCAAGCACCGATCAAGCGCGTATCAAGCGTCTCCTCGGACAAGAGCGAACCTGTCAGGTCGCCTGCATCTAGTCTGTCAGCCTCTGAGCGTTCGCGCGACTCTCCGTCCCTCTCCTCTGGTAGCTCGGATCACTCTTTGACAAGTGCCGCTCTTACTGGACAGTCGAGCTTGCGTTCGGAAAGATCTTCTGCGTCTTCGTACCTGCAAGAGGCCAGCCCAGCTTCAGACCCGGATATAAAACTAGCTCTGCCACCCAAACGAACCGATAGCGAGGAAGCCCCCAAGCCCGACTCTTCCACCTCCATCGATTCGGACAAGACCCTCCGTGCGTCCTCACCCCATCGTAGTCTGTCACCGCTTGGCAGTGCTCTACAACCTCCCATGTATTCTATTCTGGTGGTGTGCCCATTGGAGCATAGTAGGGAAGCTACGATCCGACACATCAGGAACACGCTTCCTCAAGGGATACCTCATCAAGTGACGGGTCAAGCTAGCGTCATCGAGGCGCAGAAGATGATGGGCGGCGATAATCCCGTGCTATTCACCCATGTTGTTCTCGTGCTGCACGACACTGCCGAGGTGCACGCCATCGTGGACCAGATCTTCAGCTCCATGGCGTACGGGAACACATCCGTTGTCGTAGTCTCGGATCCGTCCCAGAAGAAGGAGCTGATCAAAGAAGCACCGGTCTATGACTACGAGCAGCTTCACATGGATCGACGCCTCCAGTTCATCTACCGTCCTCTCAAACCTTCGAAGTTTGCCATCATCTTCGACCCACAGAAAGAGCGTGAGTCTAGCACGGATCGCAATCAAGACAGCGCACAGCAGGTCGTTGTCAGCCAAAAGCTTGTCTTTGAAGAACTCAAGCGCCGCGTGGGTGGCAAGAACCACAAGGTCTTGCTGGTCGAAGACAACAAGATCAACCAAACGGTTAGTGGCCTCTACATGTAACTTCTTGCGCATACTGATAGTCTTCAGGTCATCTTGAAATTCCTTGCCAGGATCGACATTGAAACAGAGACGGTACAGGATGGTGTTCAAGCTACCGATACCGTCTTTGCAAAGCCACCCGGCTATTACTCGATCATCCTCGTAAGTAGCAACGTCTGTTTCTTTCGTACAGCACTAACGTCGTCCAGTGTGATCTACACATGCCCAACAAAGACGGGTACCAAGCTTGCAAAGAAATACGGCGGTGGGAGAAGAAGCATAGCTACCGCCGCCACCCTATCATCGCGCTCTCTGCGAACGTCCTCGGTGATGTTTACGCAAAGTGCGTGGAAGCAGGCTTCAACTCTTACGTCACGAAGCCGGTGGAGTTCAAAGAACTCTCTCTTGCCATGACCAAGTTCCTGGATCCGGCCGACCCTTCGAAACAGCCTGCTCTCATGAAGAAGAAGTGAGAGTGGGTGACTTTACCTTTACGCACACGTACACATTGTATCGAGGCACGGTACTCGATTTTGCTCCTACCTGCATCAGCGAACGGCGCAGTTGGGGAGCCACTGGACGTGCTACTAGGCACACCGAACATGACAGTGGTCCACGTTACTACCATCGCACTAGAGGCGCTGGTTGTTACTTGGGATGCTTCTCGCATCTCATATCCTTAGTTTGGTTATGCAGTTGGATTGTTAATGGATGTAATGTTTTCAAGGCGAATGCATGAGCATTTGACGGCGTATTGTTACTTTGGAGCGAACGCAGCTGGTGGAGGATGATTCCCCGTAGTATGGTTCATTAGGCGGCATTATGGCAGCAAACTCTGCCTTGGGATAGAAAGAGGGGGGATATTATACATGGACTTGATACCTTGACACGCAGCGGGGATGACTATGCTGACGCAGCGCTACTGATGAGCGCAAACTTGTACAATAGCAACGATGTAACGGAGACGAGAATATACTCAAACCACCAATACCGATGCTCAGCTTCCTCATGTGCGTCTAGTGGTGCGATGAAGATGTCTCACGCGACCGTTGTGGACGCGCTAGACATGCATCTCGCGTCAAGAACGTCTTCTCCACCCCCCAAAACCCGCAATGCAAACATCACCACTTTCTCCACGGTTTAGTCATCTCGGCGCTGATTGGCCGGAGCTCAATGCATCTGACATCCGCATCGCGCTAATTGGTGGATACGAACAGGGGTTCGTATTGTCGTCATTGTCTGCCGGAGCTTCCTCATCGCCTAAAGTCCGAAGCGCACCCCTCAGACACCTGTCGCAGGCTGACACTATACCCTTTGACCTCTCTTGATTCTCAGGCTGTTCATAGCATCGCGTTTGAGTTTCTACATCACGGCATGGCTTCTGCGACGGGAATCCCACCAAATGCCGCCGCGGCGCGCGGACAGAGTGAACAAGAGCCTCTTCTAGGCAGAAGAGGAGATGCGAGCCAGATGCATGGGCAGCCTCTCTACCATAACCTGTGGATCGGTATGTGCTGTCAAGCATACGCTGTAAGGAAGAAGTCTAACAGATCCAGGCACCGCTCCCATCGCGCAAGCAGGAATATGGATTGTAAGCACCTCAACACCTCGCATACCACGCCCATACTAACGCGTCAAAAGCTCGCAGCCATCATCTGGGGAGCCATCTTCTCCAACAAACTCATCTTCTTCTCCGCCCACCCAGTAAGCCCCTCACCCCTCAAACCTCGCCCACCACCAACTAACCGCCCAACCACGCAGCTCCTCAACTCCGTAAGCCACAACACCACCCTAATCACCCCCTCCCGCCAACCGTATCATTGATACCCCCTAGGCCGGCTTCCTCCTAGCCATCCAAGCAGCCCTCGTCCTCCAACCAACCCACACCCCCGAACAAAAGCGCTCCGGCACCCTTGCCCACTTCCTCTTCCACGCGCTCGGCGCCTCCGCCCTCACCGCCGGCCTCATCATCATCGAAATGAACAAAGCCGGCCCCGGCCACGAACACTTTGAATCCGCGCACGCGCGCCTCGGCCTCACCTTTTATATCCTTGTGTACATCCAGGCGATTGTGGGGTTCACGCAGTACTATGTGCCGCAGCTTTATGGCAGTGTGGACAACGCGAAGAGTATTTATAAGTATCATAGGATGGCTGGGTATGTTATTGCGGTGCTGGGGCTTGCGACGATTTGCGCGGCGACGTGGACGACGTATAATTTGAACTTGGCGCATGTGCAGCATTGGGCTGTTATTGTTGCGAGTGTGTTGGTGCTTGTGGGGGTTGTGCCGAGGATTAGGTTGAGTAAGTTTGGGATTAAGACTGGGGAGGGGGAGGTGAGGTTGCAGTAGATGGAGAGGTGAGGAACGAATGTGCTTTCGTGGGATGACGAAACGATACATGTGCATGGAATGAGGACTATGCGGTAGATTTGGTAGCGGTGTCTACTTGAGCCATCAGGATGGCGTTACATGTCGAGGCGTCTTCGTACGTTTCATGTTCTTCGTTTGCTTCACTCCCAACTGCAAGATCGTCTTCCTGCTGTCTCTATGAAGAGCCGATTGTGCGGAGTGACGACCACCCTTCGTGACCACTAGGTGCCAACCTCCATCCTTCGTCATCGAAAGATGCTATAAACACCTGGGCCTTGAGTAGATCAAGGGTTAGATCGTTGAACCCACTCAAGAGAGCCTCAATATCCGGACGTTCCAAGAGTATCTTCGCGTGACTAGTGATAGTGGAGGCCACGATGTCCCGTAGGCCTTTGTCTTGATCTGGGGTGGTAGAGAAGACGTAGTGAGCTGCTTTGGCGAAGGTAGGAGTGTCCTACTATAGCTGACAAGCGAGCTGGAACTTCTCCTTGACGAGATCTTTGAGGTCCGCAATACTATACTTGTTAGCAAGTTCGTACATCTTGGCGTGGATGAGAAGCGCCTTAGCTTTGTTGCTGGCTTCTCCTGTGATGGGCTTGCAGGTACGGTAAATGAAGCCAGCGCACTTGTATTCGCAATCAGTTCCGCAGGTATGGTGCTGGCAGACCTTTTCTATGCATCCTTCGAATAGACAGGTGTGGGGGATCTTTGATTCGCTGATCTCTGGTTCGTTCCTCATATGAGGTGGGATAGAATCCCTATCGCGTCGCGCAGCCGCATAATTACGCATCGAGACGAGCCAGGTTGACTCCAGAACTGCAGGAGACGCCGGTGTCTTGTCTTCGCTAGGCCCATACTCGCCCTCGTAGATCCATTGGAATAACAGTTTGATGATGGCAGGTTCATCATCGGGCAGATCGACAGTGCCCTCGTTCGCTTCCTATGGTCGTGTCAACGAATACTCGGTCAGTCTAGAGGGCCAATAAACTCACCTTGCCGCCGAACTTTATGGCACGAGCGAAGAAATCCACACGCGAACACACAATGTTCTTGTGGACCTTGTATGTATCTGAACCGCAGGTTACAGTGAGGTCGGAGAACGCGCCAGTGTCGAGCAGACTGAAGGCTATTAGCTTTGAGATTGATCATTTCGCATGACCTCACTCACTTCTTGACAGCTGAAAGCAGCTTCACCTGCGCAGTCGACTCCATATCTATCGTTGATCGAGATTGCAGTGTGGGGTGAGAGGCCATTGAAGGTGTCCACGGGCGATAGGACATTGAAGGTGTCCACGTGTGAGAGGACATTGAAGGTGTCCACGGGTGAGATGACGTTGAAGGTGTCGACGGGTGGAGGGTGGTTCTTTCCCCAACCTTTGCGGCCGGCGCCACTTTACTCCGGCGCTCTTTAGTCATGTGGTGAAAGTGAGCTCATTTCGACAGTGTCGATATAGTCAAAGTCCAGACAAGGATATATTGAGTAGCACAACCTGTTTTGCATATACCAAATTATCTTGGTGATGATGGCTCGAGCCTATTGCCTCATGTAGATACCACTTTTGATATATACTATGGAGGGTTGCGATGACTATCTAGGTGAGATGAATTTCCCCGAGTCAACCGGGCAGTTGTTCTTTCCTTTCAATCAAGCTAGATCTACCGACTGCAATTCAAACCCACATACGCCAACCCGCTCCCGACTTGTTCTTCAGCAAACCGTAGGCCAAATCGTTGAATTCGACGACCAAAGCCTCTATCTCAGGCTTGTGCAACAAGTCGAGATGATCGCTGAGCGTGGCACTGACGAGATCGCGTAAGCCTTTATCGTGGTAAGGTGTGCTAGAGAAGACGTGGCGCACCGCAGCAGGGAAAAGATCGTCATCCCAGAAGTGACCGCAGGATCTGCGAAACTTCTCTATTACCAGGTCCTTGAGCCCAGGAACGTTGTACTTGTCCGCGATTTGATACATCTTGGAGTGAAGTAGAAGCTGATCGGATGCGCCGTTGACAGGAAGTGGTGGAGGTGTTTCGTTGCACTTCTTGCAAACGAAGTTCTCACAGCACTCAACATCCGATTCATAACCATTCAAGCTTTCTTGATAGTTGCATGTATGATGCGGGCAGTTTCTGTAATAATTACATGCACCGTTGGTTGTCCTGTCGGTGCAAGTATGAGGAAACTCGTAGGTATAAGGCTCATGTTCATACTCGTTGGGTTGAGGACGGATTGGTTCAAGATTGGCGGATGATTTGGTGTCGGGTAGTAGCGGTGCATGCTCTCCTTCATACAAATACTGAATCAAGAGCTTGACAGCCGCCCCATCGTCTTCCGGAAGGGCAATAACTCCATTCTGGGACTCCTTCTCGAGTGGTCAGTTCTCATTCATTGCACAATGTATTCGATACTCACCTGTCCACCAAATCTGAGCGCACGCGCGAAGAAGTCAAGCCTTTCGCAAACAACCGCTTTGTGCACTTTGTACGTGTCACTGCCACACGTGATGGTGAGATCGGAGTATGCGCCGGTTTCGAGTAAGCTGTACAATCCTCTAGTCAGTGTTGCTCTACGCCATATTGGGGGAAGAGAGTTTGTATGGATTGACATACCCCTTGAACGCACGGAGAGCCTGCTTCTTAGCCACTCCCGCCATTGTCGTCGCTGTTTGTGGTATCGAATTTGGATGAGAGATAGAGACAAAGCGTCCCTAAGATACAGCGAGTACTTATTTATGGAAGTCTTGCAACTAGCGGGAAGTTACTGCGCTGCAATCGAAAGACCAGGTGAAGGCGAGTGGGGAACTTGGCACTACAGAATTTGGGTACAGCGGAAGCGCGAGGTGCTTTTTGCGAGCAGGTGAGAGACAGATAGACGAGCCTCTGGCAACAATCGTGTCGATTAACGTCTAGTGCTGCTAAAAAAAAGACATCTAACTGACTATTACTAATTTACAACCTCGCCTCCACAGCCGTCCCTTGCGACTGCTGCTCTTGAGCCTGCCCTTGACCCTTCTCCCGTATCGCCTCCTCGAAGATCTGCATAAACCGCCAAACATCGCTGAAAGTGTTGTACATCGGTACAGGCGCAACACGAATGATACCGGGTTTCCTCTTGTCGCAGACAACACCATTCTCTACTAGCGCCGCGCTTGCATCATCAAAGACATCCTCTGGTAGCAGCACACTCAGTTGAGCGCCGCGGAAGCGGGGATCTGTGGGTGTGATGATCTCGAAGGGGAATTTGCCGTCCTTGATGTTGCGCGCCGCGATTTGAGCAAGTAGGTGCTCGGCGTATGCGGTGAGGAGTAGAGATCGTGATCGCAGGTCGGCCATGGAAGTCTTCTCGAATACGCTGAGCGAGCCAGCCAAGCATGTGAGGTCGACGATCGATGGGTTTGAGCATTGGAAGCCCTGCGCGCCAGGTGTAGGAACGAACTTGTTGTCCATGAGGAAGCGTGATGACTTGTCGTGGCCGTACCAGCCCTTCAGTCCCTTGTAGTGGTCGTTGTTGCCGTGCTTCTCGTGGATGAAAGCACCGGCGATGGAACCGGCACCGGCGTTCATGTACTTGTATGTGCACCAGCACGCGAAGTCGACATCCCAGTCGTGGAGCTTCAACTCGGCGTTTCCGGCAGCGTGTGCTAGATCCCATCCGATGGTGATGTTGTGCTTGCGTGCGTGTGCGGTGATGGTGGGGATGTCGAGTAATTGGCCGCTGTAGTACTGGATACCGGGCAGCATGATGAGAGCCAGCTCATCGACATTCTCGTCAATGAGCTTGAGGATGTTCTTGGTGGTCATGATGTATCCGTCGTCCGGCTCGACCAGTAGCATAGACTTCTTGGGGTCGAGACCGTGCCATTCTATTTGCGACTCGATCGCATACCAGTCGCTGGGGAAAGGTCGCCACTCGCACATAATCTTGTGCTTCTTCTCTGTTGGCTTGTAGAATGCAGCCATCATCAGATGCAGGTTGATGGTCAATGTGTTCATGGCAACGATTTCTGAAGGGGATGCGCCGACAATGTCAGCCATCTTCTTCGAGCACCCAGCAGCCATGTCCTGGTAGGGTGTGAGCGGCGAGTCCTCGAGGGCGGTGAAATGACCGCCAACAGCGATTGATCCCCATGTCTTAAGGTACGCGTTCAAGTGTTCGCCAACAGCTTTCGGTTGCAGTCCCAAAGAGTTACCGCAGAAGTAGATGGCCTCGTCGTCTGGTGTTGATGCAGGGTTGGCGGTTTGTGCGTCATCGTTCAGGGTTTTCCGCTTTAGCTGCGCTTTGCTGGGAACAACAAACTCGGGTCGGAACGTCTTGGGAATGTCTGCACTTTGATCGAGGGAATGCGCAAAGTCTGCTGATTCGGCGTTTGTTGGCCACTGTGGCTTTTGCCCTTGGCGAAGCTGTTGGATTGCGGCAGGTGCGTCCATGGTGATGATGTGCTGTCGGTTAGGGTATGTCTTGGGGAACCAACGAGATGCAATGTGATGTACGAATGTGATAATGATACTGAGAAGACGGCGTCAGACTATATATGCATCACGATCTGGCCATTACGTCTCCAAGCAAGAGGCTTGAGGCTTGCGTCAAACTAAGCTTGCACCTTCTTCATTGGGGTGTCGGACTCTCATCCGACATTGCTTCCGTCATTCCGAGCTCGGAAGACTATCGGAACGCGACCGTGGGTGAGTGTGGACCTCGCTCTTCAGCGCAATAAAGCAGGAGTTCGCCGCTACAAGGAAGGACATACTCTTCCGATATTACTGTGTAACTTTACCGTCGCTACCTTTTCCGCCGCAATGAGCCCTCACAAGATCCCCGTCCTGCCATCACCCGATGCGCTCCCCAATTACGGCATCTCAAAGAACGGGTTCTTGCCTGCCGTACCACCACTAAAACGCTTACCGCACACCTACTATCAACCATGGGAAAAGATCGTTGAGCAACTTCCAACCCTCATAGAGACACAGCAAATACGGCAATGGGTTGACGAATTGCCCGTTCTCGATACGTCGCATCTCTCCAGTGAAGCAGAATGGCAGAGAGCACACTCGATGCTCGCTGTCATAGCCCAGGGCTACATATGGGCAGGTCCCGAGCCATCAGAGGTATGTCAGCATGAAATCGCAGTACCTTAAAGTCTCCAGTCGCTAACAAGGAAGCTAGCGACTACCCCCAGCGATCACTGTGTCGTTCCTTCAGACTGCCGACTATCTTGAGGTGCATCCAGTGGCCACATATGCAGCTCTGAACTTATGGAACTGGACACCACTCAACGAAGACGCCGACTTGACGCAACCGGAGAACATGGTTGCACTACACACAGCGACGGGCACCGATGATGAGTCGTGGTTCTTCATTATTTCGAATGCCATGGAAGCAAGAGCAGGCCCGTTGATCGAGGCCATGCTTGGTGCTATTGAAGCTGTCGAGACTGATGATGCCACAACGATCATACACGCCCTGCAATACTTCCGACAGGGAATGCAGCGCATTGGCCAGCTCTTGGAACGCATGGACGAGCGGTGTGACCCGCAGATGTTCTACCATACCATCCGACCTTTCCTGGCTGGGAGCATGAACATGGCGAGTGCAGGTCTACCAAACGGCGTTTTCTACGACGAAGGTAACGGAAAAGGCACATGGCGCGCTTATCGTGGTGGTTCCAACGGCCAGTCTTCGCTTTTGCAGTTCTTCGATGCGGTCCTCTCTGTCGACCATTCGAGAAGCGGCGGCTTTCACGCAGAGATGCGTGGATACATGCCCGGGCCCCATGCCCGCTTCCTTGACGATGTCCAAGCAATCGCAAATATTCGAAGCTACATCGATAGCCATACAGACAACACTGAGCTTCTGACCGCATTCAACGAAGCCGTCGCGGCGCTCAGCGGCTTCCGCGACAAACACATCGCCTTGGTGACCAGGTACATCATCATACCGAGCCGAATGGGAAAACCCACTACCGGTCCCAAGAGACGAGATATAGCTTCCGCCTCGACGGAGTTGGCGGCCGAAAAGCCGAAGACACAAGAGTTGGTCGGAACTGGAGGCACCAAGCTGATACCGTTTCTGAGAACATCGAGAGACGAGACTAGTGAAACAAAAGTCGTGCATTGAAGTTTCTCTGGGAGAGACCTTTAAGAAGAAACCCACTCGTGACGCTATCGCATCCATCTCGAACTTACGGGAAGAAGTCACCGCCCATCTGCTGGTCGTGGATGGGGAAAAGCGGTATGTCAGCCACAGATACGCCATCAAGGTTGTGAGTGCCCGGCTGCAGGAAATCCTGGAGACCCTGATCGTTCTCACTCGGCCATGGCATGGCAAAGAAGTCAGCATCGTATATAGTCCAATCGAGTGGCGCTGCGGAAGACACGTGGCGCTGAACGGATTCTCGGGAGACCAGCGACCCGTGGCCGAGCTGTGCGTCGCATTCGTCCACTTGGGCCGGGATGTTAGTTGACTCTCCAGGCAATAGGCCAAACAATTCTGACGATGCTTGCTTCCTTTTACGGCGCAGATGCAGCTCTCTCTTCTTGGCATGTGCAGTGGTAATCTTGAGTAGCGATTGCGCGACCTGTGAGTATTGCCGGGCATGAGGGTCGACTTGACCGAAGTAGTCCATGCAAGTGATTGCATCTTTGCAGCTGTCCACTAACATGAGTCCTGAGTCGCCAAGGATGCCGACGGCAAGAACGAGTGTAGCCGTGAAGAGCCAGGATCTCATACTTGTTAGCCAAGTCAGTCGGTCAAGGTGGCTTTACTTACACTATCAGTGGCATCTTACGAGGCAACTGCTTTGTAATCGTAACGACTAGCAAGGTATCCACTAACGTCGATGCGGCATCAAGTGCAGCATCTGCGTACTTGCGCTTCTCTTGGTGATCAGCTTGTGAGCCTCCGCTCTTTAGAGGAGCGCCCATGTACTCATATAACTCGTAGATGAGGAAAGGTCGGGTGAGTAGCATGATGCCGTAGTAATAGGAGCAGAGCGTGGAGCAGGCACCCACTACGGCTTCTCGGGAATGAGGTCTGGTCGTAAGATGAGATAATTTCTGCAGCCATTTGGACGCCCAGCTCTTCAACTGTCGCGAAACATAGTCTGCAATGCGTAGTGATATACGTTTGCGAGAGTACACTTCCACAACGACACGCTCAATAATCATGAAGATCTGGACGCTGGCATCCAGTATATTGGCATCATCGGTTTCGGTGTTGTCTTCAAAAGTGTTGTATTTGACGGTGCAATCGACATCTGATGTGGACGGAGGTCGGCCTAATGCGTTGCTACGCGGGGACGCAGAGGATCAGCATATACTACCAGAGTGAAGCTGTGGTGCCTCCACAACGTATGAGACTTTGGTCGAGGACATCTGTAGTGGTATCTTACCTTATCAACTGGTCGGTGACGCGAATGCTCTTCCAGATCCGGTCTCGCACCAGCTTGATGGTTTCGCCAAAGGATGCGTTCACTTCCGTTCGGTGTATGCCGATTGCGTATGCGGCACGCGCAGCCAGGGCTGAAACAAGTTAGCGTATTATGTACTGCCAGTTCCTTCTCATTCCGCATACAGAAGTATAAGTAGGCTCCATTCGGTTGAGACGCTCGGAGCATGTAGATGGCTACGAGGGCAAAGCCTTGAACAGTAGACACGTTCATGCTACTGCACATATGCTTCAAAAGCACATCCCGAGCGGTATTGAACCAGGCTTCTGCCTTTTCCTCGAATCGCTCTTGGGCGCCGATCGCAAGGACCAGATAGAAGACCGCAGCTGCAGCATCGTCTGAACTCGAATTCCTGCTGCTTGCCCATGTTTTCAGTTCGGGAGCAAGATCCTCTCGTTGGAAGAGCTGAACGAGGCCACTACTTGCAGCCATGAACTCGTCGACTAGTGCGTCGACCTGATGCACATCAATGGGAGGACATGAATGTTGATCCGCTGAATCAGGCCGAGCGATCTCAATGATGGGGTCGCGTGTAGCTTGAACAGTAGCTCTTGGGTCCACCTCGGATGTGATGAGATGCCTGACTGTCTGCAGAAAAGACAGCGGGGCGCAGTCGCCAATGAAGATAGACTTTCCCTGGGCGTCACGGAGGATGCGACCCTCAAGAGGCACCACTGTATCGCCTTGTTGATCATCTCTGCTCAATGTTGGCGAGAGTGATGTTCCATCCTCGGCAGCTTCGCGATCAAGTCTTTGTCGCACAGCATCGTCCTGTTCATCTCGATCGCGGTTATGAGGTGTATGGCCAGTTGAACGGGGGTGATGACGGTGGATATCGTCGGAACGGACACCGTGAAGGGGAGTGTGACCGGCAGAATGCGCTTGTGGGCGTGCATGAGGGCCGCTGAACGTGCAAGTAGCCGCGCGATCCTTCCGAGTACAATAGGCGCATGGTTGCTCACCGTCGCACTTTACCTTTCTTTTCTTGCACAGATCGCAGGCCGCTGCGACGCGCTCAAGTCTGCGCCGTTTCTCCGGACGCGTCGTTGCCAGTGCATCCGGTGTTGACATCTCGTGGAATAATGTCGCGTCAGCTGAGTGCGAATAGTTAGCAATCGGCTACCAGAGCGCGCGGCTGCACCCTGTGGTGAAAGGAAACACTCGACGGAACATCCGACGAAGCTGAAGCATCGGACGGATGCGAGCTTCGGCTGAAGACGGGCTTGCACTGCGCTAAGACTTAGGCCGACGCACAGACGTCATCGCGCGGACTCTTTCCGATCCTCTGTCCGGCATCCTCATCACGCTGATAGGGTATTTCTGTAACACGATCACAGTCGAGATTGAGCATGGGGCATAGTATTTCTCTAAAGTTGATGATATTCCGCAGAGACACCTGACTGGCTTCAACGCCACCACTTCCACGAACGCTTCTCAACGCGTTGCAAGCCTCGCTTCTCAAGCGCGCCCTTCTCATGCCCAACGCCAATTGTCCAGACCAACGCGCTCAATATCTCTCCCTCGACGACACCATCTACCTCCCTTAGACCTCTCTCCTCGAACCCCAATCGCTTTAAAACATTTGCGCTTGCCGTGTTTTCCGGTTTACAAAAACCGCAAAACTCCTTGAGTCCTTTCTCGTCTGTAAAGTACTCCATCAAGCCCGCTGCAGCTTCAGTAGCGTACCCGTTTCCGAGGTACCGGGGGAGGAAAGTGAACCCGACATCTGGGATCGTTGGTGCGGACGGTTCGGACGGGAAGCGCGCGAGTTGCATTGACACGATGCCAATTGGCGTTAGGCGTCTCTTCGAGAATGGGACGTCTTCGTCTTCATGCGGTGAATTGATGTTCAAAGCTGAGTTTTGTCTGAGCGAGACCAGGTAGCGGCCATAGCCTGTTAGCTCCATCCTTTCAACATCCTTCGCGATGAAATTCTTCCCAACATCGCGAGGGGGTGTGATCTTTGTCTTCTCCGCGTCGACTGCGGGCTTCTGCTCAGCAGGCCCTGGGCTAAACACTAGCTCGTACGCGAAATCGCACTGAGCATCGTTCTCAGAGTTAAGGTGGGATATGAAGAGACGAGGTGTCGTGAGGTGGAAGTCAAAGTCAAGCATTTTGTAGAAGGCTGGGAAAGCTTGTTTGATTCCCAATCTGTGTGCTATGTGTGTTTTCCTTTTGAACACGCTGGATGATGGCTGCCTAGAGATACGAAAGACGGCTCACATAGATCGGGTTTAGCCTAAACGTTACTGATCCTTCGCGCCTTCACCTGATGACGGAACCATGCAACAATATTTCTTCGCGTGATGATAAGCAGCAACGAAAATGATTGATTGGTCATTCTAACTGGTATACCATGCTACTGAAAAACACCCGTACAGCATATGCAAGATTCTGAAAGTCTAAGGAGCCGTCTGTGTCGCAGTCGCCGCAGTCCGCCAGTAGGCATGAGCTTGCATGGCTGGAGTAGTTGTCGCTGGAATGTCATCGTAACACCTGCCAAACCAGCCCTTCGAGGTGCAAGTAGTTGTCGGTGCAGCTGATGTAGTAGTAGTCTTAGCAGTCGTGATAGGACCGGTAGCCGTCGTCTTGTCTTTGCAGCCGAACCATCCGGGCTTCGAGAAGTCAGTCACGTACGCACGATTATGGGGTTCTAGAACTCACTGTTTGACAGGTACTTGTACTTGTACTGGTCGCAGTACTTGATACGCTTGAGGATGTTGTTGATACCATCGTAGTAGTCTCATCTCGACATCCCCACCACCCAGGCGTCTTACATGTCTCCGTCCGCGTCCTCGATGATGTGGTACTTGTTGGTGTTGTTGAAGTACTCGTTGTCGTGGTTTTCGTCCCGTTCTCGAACTTCCATAGGTAGCAATCGACACAACCAACATCCTCTTCTTGGCATTTTGCTGCCTCGTCGTACTTCATATACACGTTATCGATGGCGTATCTAAGGCTGTGTGTCTGTGTGTTCTGCCTCCAACCCCAGTCTTTGACCACGTCGTACGCACACTTCTTTCCGGTATGGCAAAGGGTCTCGAAGGCGTATCCGCCAATAGAGCAGAAACTTGTCGCACCGTTGCAAGTTCCCATGTACACGGGGTCAGCGGTGTGCCCGAAATGGAAGCCACCTGTATTCTTCCTGAGTGGAGCAACGTCACCGGCAGCTGGTAGTCCCAAGCGCTTAGCTGCCAAGGCCTGTGGGTATGCTTCAAACGTCACCGCGGGTATACCGTGCTGCAAGCCGATTAAAGAAGCGAGAACGCCTCCCAGACTGTGTCCTGTCGTCATGATGTGTGCATCGGGATAGATCTTGACTACCTCCTGATACAGCTCGACAGTCGCGGCATAGTACCTGTTCGGCTTCCGTAACTCGTTCTTGACGCATTGCTCGTCGCAGCTGTAGGTGCCAGTCTGGCAGTCGCATACCTTGCGCCAAAGATATGTGCCGCCCTGGCCGCAACAGCAAGAGCCGTACAGGTTGTCGTTCTCTTTGTCGTGCACGGACGTTCCGTCGCCTTCGAACATGGCTACCGTCGTTCCCTTTACCGCCAGAATGATGGTGGAGTTAGTGTCGTCGCTGAACACATGGCCTCGGATGCCACTGTCATCCCAGCCAAAAGGGACCGACGAGTTGTAATGCCCATCGACGTCCATCCATCCTGCGTCGTCAGGGCCGACTTTGTAAGCATCTTCGGACATGTTTGCGAAACTGATAACGGTGTTCTTGTCCGTGACATCCGGACCCGGAATATCCTCGGCGATCCACATGGGCGACATGGGGATCTGTGCATCGTAGCCACGTAACGCGGGCCTTTCTATCTTGACTGGTGCCGACTTGATAGTGAAGGGCCCGATGCGGGAGTCGATACCAGCAACGGCAAACCGCTCTGGAGTCACATCGAATCTTCGTGCTCGTGGCCCAGGTTGTCCAGCGCCGTGATCCAAAAGGTGGCGCAGAGTGAAGCCGTTTGGTCTTGATGATGTCTTAGTTGTGGTTTCCGCTAAGGCGGTCGGCTCACGGGGGTTGCCATAGCTAGTGTAAGTCCAGAAGATGCAGGCAAGCAACGCGACCTGCGCGAAGACGCCAAAGGCGAAGAGAATGGTAGAGGGCCTGCTCCGATGATTAAGAGTCGATGAGTTTGATGGCATGATTTGTGGACATTGCAGAAGAGACAACAGGGCGAGAGAGACGGGACTGTTATGATAAGCGCGGCGATGGCTGAGTCGCCGCTGCGCACGGGCGTAGATGGCTCGTGACGGTCGGGCTATGCCTGATTCGGTTAGCAGCCAACGCTACGTCACGCGTGCTTCATCCACGCGCTCATCTCATCCGACGTGGATTACTTCACGACTCGCGAACAACGTGAAAGTCATCGAGCAAGAACGCGAAACTCTTTGAGCGCCTGATGTATTGATAGGCTATGGTTGCATATCAACAATATAGTTTGAGCGGAACGCGTCCCGCCGCTATTGCACCGGCAGCCGGCCAGGGACGATCAATGCACTGCAGCACATCAGCACGGTGCAACTGCCGGTGTCTGTTTTCCACCTCCATCATGTCGACTTTGACCAACACGCTGGGCTCTGTCAAGAGACCGTGTGAGGCGTGACAGCACGTCGATTCGCGGCGCGGGCGTTGAGCTCCACTAACTCCGGACCGTTGAGTCCTGGTCTTCCTGTTGAAACATCGTCAATGTGTTGAAGCTTCCTTTTCCATATCATCTCAGCAATCATCGATCATGGCTTTTCCCAAGCCGCTTCTTTATCCCTTGAAAGGTCGCCGGCACAGCGTTGGACAAGCTGATTGCCGCACAGATTGCGCCACAGGCTACGGGTATGACATGACTGGTCTTACAGCCATCCAGATACCCTTTCAATACCTGGTCAAGCTCATGACCTGAGAATAGCCCGCGGATCTGCGTCGCGCCAGCATCCATTATCTCCTTCGCGTCCAGTTCGGGCAGGTTGCGGGCGAGGCTTGAAAGCAGTCCGTTCGTGAACGCCGCTTCACTCGATGCGACAGAAAAGACGGTGCCAGTATTCTCCATGAAGAGCGACATCGATGTTACAGCGGCCAAGTCGTCAGCAGAAACGAGGGCTTGGTTCGCAATCATCGGGATCTGAAGAGCGAGGCCTACTCCCGTGGCTGTCAAGAGCTCGAAGCCGACCCAGTCCCTGGTCGGTGTGCTAGCATCCAAGGAGTGTATCTTTACGTTTCCAGCTACTGCCAGAATTGCGCCCACTAAGAAAAAGGGCTTGTAATGGCGCCAGAAGGTGAGCGTTCCATTAGATATCATGGTGAAGAGTGAGACGCCCATGACGAGTGGAATAAGTCGGACACCACTCTGCGAAGCCGTGTTGTTGTTGACGGATTGGAACTGGATTGGCAATGTATACATGAGTGGGAAGAAGGCGCCCGCGATGAAGGAAGCATATAGCAGATTGGCGAAGACGAGTTTGTTCTTGAACACGCGAGCTTGTACCATTGCGCAGCTTCCCATATAGCGTTCGTTGATCGCGAAGCAGATGAAAAGGCCTACGAAACCGATAAAGCTGCCAATGATACGAGCACTGGTCGGAGGCATGATGCCAATCCAGTGCGTAGCTAGGATGAAGCAAGAGAAGAAACCGGATAGCAAGATGGCGCCGTTAAGATCCAAGTTCAGAAGCTTCTCGCGGAGAGGTACATCCTTGGGCTTTCCTGGGTCATGGAAGCAGAGGAACATCGTGAGCGCGGCAGCGAAGCCGATCGGTAGGCTGATCCTGTGTAGTGTCAGCGCAACGATTTAACCTTGTAATGCCACTATGGTTTACATTCATACGCCAGACAATCGGTGGAGAGTGTATTGTAGGCGGCAAGCGGCCAAGATACCAAGTGTGGGTCACGTACCAAAAGCAATATCGCCATCCAGGGCCGTCTGTCAGAACGCCACCCAGTAACGGTCCCACGACGCTTGCAGAACCAAAGGTCACACCAAATACACCCATATAGGCGGCCCTGTATTGTGGTCCAGCTGTCATTGCGACGATGATGAACGCACCCGTCATCACTCCGCCACCGCCCATGCCAGACACGATCCTCCCGAAGATCAAAACCTCGCTCGTTGGTGCCGTGGCGCATATCACATTGCCAATTTCAAACACCGCAATTGCAGACATGAAGGTGGCTTTGAGGCTGAAGTACTGGTAGGCTTTGCCCCACGCAGATTGAAATGCGGTGTTGGTAATTGCGTAGGACGAGCCATACCAGGCCAGGCTGCTGATGCTACGGAATTGCGTGGTGATGCTCGGGATTGCGGTAGCGATGATTGTTGAATCCAAAGCAGCGAGAAAGATGGAGAGGGCGAGGCCGACAGTTATCAAAGCCAAGCGGATACCACGCGGGTATTGAACGGTTGGTGTAGCATCCTCTGGTGGGGTGTCAATCTTGGACGCTGCAAGGTTGGTGAGCTCTACTGGTTCGTCGCTCATGATGTCGTGCCTTGAGGCGATTTCGTCGAAAAATATGATGTTAGAGATGGACATTCGAGATTGCTGGACGTGTCGGTCATGTAGGGCGTAGTGTCAGCGCTAGGAATCGGAATAGGTCAAGTGTCGGGATAAAAGCTTCCTCGGCTGGTGCTTACACCGATCCTTGACTAACAAACTCCTTCCTTCGCTCTTTGGAGCTCAGCAGGCTTAGCGGAACGAACAATCGACATGAAGCTTTGGAGCTGTTAGGGAGGGATTCGCTGCGAGTCTGAACTGGCAGGCGATGCAAATATGGGCTTGGATTGAAGTACGAATAGAACGTGTGCGTCGGGGACGACCAGAATTCTATCATAACCGCATTTGATGTCACAGACGATGCTGTGTAATACTGTACCTAGGTAGGATCGTGTGCTGCAGTCGCATGAATGTCGCCGACGACCCGCACTAGGGATGGTTACCTAGGTATACTTCGTATTGCAATCTACGAAAACCTTGAATAATGTTTGATTTACTGTTGCAGTAGACGTATAAACTGTCTTAAAAGCTACATACTTGTTCATATCTGATGATGTGTATGCAGCAAACACGACACAGATTCTAGCCACCCTTGCTGCCCGGACAGGGAGATATGCACACAGCTTATTGATACGACCCTTCTTGGCTGTACTACTGGCACTTTGTTCTCATCTTTCTGCTCGTCCAGAATGTGAACTCTCGCTACTGATGTCCGTGGGGCGTGGATAACCTCGGACGTTATCGCGATACGTTGTGTCGTCTGTGGGCCCATGTCTGGTTACTGGTGCAAGCAGTCGGCGCCTGGCATGGGTGCCTAGCTACTATAGACGGCTAAGAACTATTGCGACCTAGGATTCCATCAGGCATCTTTGGTGGGGTGGATGTTGATGCCCCGGGAGGCTGGTGAGGTTTCGTGGGGATGTTTGGGCTGTCGCTTCCCTGGCTGGCGGCCCGCGGCGCGTCATCGTTCCCAGCAGGCAGGCGCGTGTCGCGTCGAGCTTTCACACCTTCACACCCTGACGCCGCTTCTGCCCTCGAATCCTCAGCGTGCGCGCCAGATTCACGACGAA
>Ga0265798_10003072_pt1 | contig 24049 bp, 42 predicted proteins | sample P3T30metagenome_FD_192430 | JGI IMG/M metagenome (GOLD analysis project Ga0265798, IMG submission 192430) | Plant litter microbial communities from East Loma Ridge, Irvine, California - P3 T30 | ecosystem: Environmental > Terrestrial > Plant litter > Unclassified | place: USA: California...
TCCGCTCGCCCGACCGACCTAAAAAGCCTCGATGCCCCCGTAGCTCAGCCGGATAGAGCGACGGTTTCCTAAACCGTAGGCCGCGTGTTCAAATCTCGCCGGGGGCACCAGCTTTTTAGCCATTTGTTGCTCCCTCCAACTGTAGTTCATTGGTGCAATTGAACCTACCATTCGAGCGCATCGGCGGCGGTGGACAGGAATTGAGGTGCAAACCTCGCGTACACGCGCTCAGTGATCCTGCTGTCCGTGTGGCCTAGGAACTGCGCAATCTGCGTCATCGGGACCGCCTGCTCGGCCATCCAAACGGCCGCGCTATGGCGAAGCATATGCGGCGTGGCCTTGATGCCTGCGCGCACGCATGCCGCGGCGAACCCCTTCTTCACCGACCCAATCTTCTCCAGCCCGTGCTCGATCACATAGTCCGACAGCGCGCCGGCCTTCGCTTCCTCGAGCGTCGCGCGCAGCTGGGCGTTCATCGGCACCGTCGCCCGGTACTTGCTCGTCTGCACCCGATCGACCGGGTTGAGCGTGATCAGCCCACGGGCGAAATCGACTTGGTCCCATTTGAGATCGAGCAGCGCGTTGGACCGCGCCCCGGTCCCGACCGCCAGCTTCATGAACAGCTGCACGTGCGGCCGGACCGCCGAGTCGACCAGCTTGCGAAAGTCCGCCTTCGAGAGGTGGCCGACCTGCGACGCCGGCAGCTTCGGCATCTGGATAAACGGCGCGGCCGTGATCATCTTGTGCTTCGCTGCCCAGTTCAGCGCGGCGCGGATCACGGCAAGCTCGTTGCGCACGGTGATCGCGCGGCAATGGGCGCGGCGGGCGCGGTAATCTTCTGACGCCTGAATGTCGACGCGACCGATCGGCAGCTTGTCCTAGAACTCCTGCGCGGCCTTCCACGCCACCTCGGCGCGCTTGATCGACAGCATCCCGGCCCGAGCCTTCAAATAGGCTCGCACCGCCTCGCCGACGGTGTCCGCCTGGCCGCCTACTGCGCGCCGCTGCCAGAACGCGCGCGCTGCGGACTCGCCTGACGATCGATCAGTCGTTCCAAGCGAATGCCGGTGTCGTTTGCCCTCTTCGAACCAGACGATCGCAAGGACGCCTCGGTATCGTTGGATGCTATATTCTGACATTCGTAACGCTCCACCTCTTCGGCGCGGATCCTGAGCAGCTTTCCGCCCAGCTTGAAGGCAACCAGATTCCCGCTGTGGATCAGGCTGTAGATTGTGTCGGTCCCGCAGCCCCACCGATCGGCGAGGCCTGTGACGTTGAAGACGGCGGCGCTCATCGGCTCTGTCCTTCCTGATCTGTGAGGTGGGCTTTTGTGGCAAGGGCGAGCGGGGCAAGCCAACTGCCACCGCCTCGCTGAACCTTGGTCAACGCTGCAACACTGGCGTACGAGAGCGCGAGTTCACGGGCCATGTAGACCGGCCAATCAGGCAGCCGCTGCGGAGCAAGGCTCATCGCCGGGAGCTCTCGGCTATTGATGTGAGATAGGAAGATCGATCGGGCCCTGCCGACCGCAATGGCGCGTTGAGGTCGCTCCAGCAGAGGAGTTGATCATGACCGAGAGCAACCCAGCCGACCCGAGCAAGGCTGACTTCGCGGACACGGCGAAAAAAAGCACCGACGCCGGCATCGCGGATGAGAGCGCTGCATATGAGCAAGCCATTGACGGCGATGACGATGATCAAGTTGCCGAGGGTAATTGGAAGTCGACCGACGACGGAAGCGGCACCAGCGAGACGGACTGAGCTCGACCGAATGCTACCGGCGCAAGGACGCTTACCGAGGTGATTTATGGGCAGGCCGCTATTGACCTGCCCAGTCCCGCAATGAGACAGGTGACAAATCAGATGGAGCCGGCGGCTTATGATCAATGACGACGGCAGCTTCCAACTGGAATTCACCGACAATAGTGCCCCCGGAGTTTTCGAACCGGTGACAACCATTGTCCGTGGCCAGCTGTCACCAGCGGCGGCCGTACATTTTGCGCTGCTCGAGCGTAACAAATCGCCGGAAAGAGTAGCCACTCTACTTCGAGCCGCGGTCGAAAATCGATGGCGTATCGAGGGCCTTCGCGCCGGAGATCTCGTCGTGCGGACGACCGATTTCCGGAGGTAGCAGACGACAGGCGCGGCATTCATCAATCCTGCGCAGCGTACTGATAGGGCGCGGTCTGTCGTTCCACGGTCCGGCGTGCGTTCCGCGCGGTCGTTCGCAACCAGCGCTGTTGCAAGGCTATCCTTGCCGGCACCGACGCCAACGAAATGGCGAGCGCTCATGCAACGACCTTCGAACAGGTTGGCTGGGCGTCGGCCTCGACGACGGGCGGCCGGGAATGGCGAATCCCGCGGGGACGGACCGAGGCAGTCGGGGAAAGGGGCACGAAGCCGCGCCGATCGTTGCCGCGCAGGGCGGTCATGATCTGGGGCCAGCGGTGATAGAGGTCTTCGACGAAGACTACAGCCGCGATGACGAACATCGACAACAGGCAGCCGATACCGGCGCCGTACATGAACAGGTCCCAGGTCACGGGCGAACTCCACGGCTTGCGATTGAGAAAATGAGGTCGATCATGATCTCGGGCGACACGCGGCCGGCGAGATCGGGAACGGGTGGCAGCTGGGGCCAAGGCAGCGCTGGCCCGGTCATGCGGCCCTGCGCGTGTGGCCGCGCGAGCGCGAGGCGGTGGTCCAGCCATCAGCCTCGACGAGCTTCTCGGCGCCGTTGGGGGCGATCACCCGCACCCTGCCGTCCGCGCGCGTCGAAAGGATCGGACACTCGAACTGGTAGACCGCAGGGAGGCCAAGGCCGCTGTAGATCTCGTGGTCAGCGGCGTTGCGCTGCACCTTTATAGCGGGCGCCGTAAGGACGTCGATTCCGCGGCTGATCAGCGACCGGACCTGCTCGACCGTGAAGCGATCGCCCCCGGTGACGCTGTGGTCGCCGAACCCGGTCTTCACGCCACCCCGGATCGATCCGTACCAGCACGACGGCGCCTTCGAAGGCGTGACGTAGATGGTGGCGGGCTGCCGGCCGATGATCTCGCCCATGGCGCGCGGGCGTGGGGCATAGGTCATGCGTGCGCCTTCAGATACTCGCCGGCTTCGAAACCGGCTTCGGCCATGTGCTGACCGTTCTTCGCCATGAAATTGGCCTGGATCGCGTGCGACGACTGCTTCTGCGCCTCTCGCCTCAGCAGGTCGGTTGCAGCATCTACGGAGCGCACCAGCTGCTCGAGAGTCGGCCGGCGCCCCATGCTGATGCGCAGCCGCTCATGCTCGTCGATGATCAAGCGAAGCGCGGAGGCCTTGATGTTGAGCCGGCCCGCGCGCGCACGAAGGGTGTCCTTGATGGCCTCCTTCTTCGCGATCGCGCCCGGCAGCACCTGATCCGCATTCTCCATGCGATGAGCCAGGATGACATGCTCTTCAGCCAGCGACAGCCGATGGCAGGCCGATGACATATCGAGGATCGTCTGATCGAGGTCAGGGTCGTGCGACTTGATGGTGCGGCCGGTCATGCGAGCGCACCGCGCTGCGGCGCCGGGTTGGCGGCAAGCTCGCGCTCCCATTCCCGGCGGCCGGGCCATTCGGTGAAGTAGATCCCGGCCAGCACCACGGCGTCGCCGCCATCCAGGTGCTTCTCGAAGGTCGGCCAGCCAACGACATCGGTCTGCTCGATATGGCAGTGATTGCAGAGCGGCAGGCAGTGGCGGTCAGCAACCTTGGTCGACGCGCCCTTCCCGCCTGCGATGTCGACGTGCGCTGCTACGATCGGGTTCGTGTCGCTGCCGACATGCCTGCACCGCGCACACGGCAGCTTCCGCAGCCACCGCTTGTATTCCTCGGCGCACTTCCACGCTGGGCGCCCTGCCCGCGGCGGCTTCCGAGTCTGAAAAGCAAAACGGGGTGAAACCACGTCGATCTCCCGGCAGGCCCCCATGGCCTGTAGGAAGTGCTATGTGACGGATATGTCCGTCGGTCAAGGATTTTGACGGGTTTGTCCGTCACTTTCGACTACTCGAAAAATCCCGCCCGATAAGGCGGGCTAGCGAAGTGGTGTTATGGATCAGCTTAGTGGAGCAGCGCGCGCTCTACGCCCGCAGGCAGTGCAACATAAGGTACTACGTCGGCGACCTGAGCTAGAAGGTTTGCGTCGGCTGGAACGAGAGGCAGATCGTGGACCGCGAAAGCACCGCCTTGATAACGTACCTTCGCATCAGCGAACGCGGTATACTTATGGACAATCGACCCCCGGGCCGGAGTCACCACGTCAATGACGACACTCCTAGTTCCATCACGAACGCCAAAATCGAAATGGTAGTCCCGTCCGCTCTCTCCGGTACGCACGATATCTTCGCTTACTCTCGCAATTGTGAACCTCCGTATCAGTACTTCGCGCACGCGCTCGTGCAATCGATCGGACGCGGCCTTGGCCTGGCGTGATACGGCATCAAGTGCGGCGCCAGCAGAAGCATTCGCTACCGACAATATGCCACTGGCTAGCCACGCCTCCGACGGGATGTCCGAAACGATCTGACGGTTATCAGTTCGCAAGCCAAATCTACCGGCGCTTTCAGCTAGTGCGCGAGATATCAGCTTTTCGTCCCGACCATGCGCCCAAGAGCAAGCATGCGCACCGCCACCATCATGCACGAGAAAGCCGTCGCCAATTTTGACGACATACACCGCCACTGGTTCGAATGAGGGGTATAGGCAATGAGTCTCAAACCGAGAGCCTTGGGTGGTCTCGTCGCAACGCTCGTATCGCGCTAGGCTCTCGCGAACCGTGGTGCACAGATTGGTCATTCGTCAAACAACTCGGTCCGCCCGGGAGCAACGAAATCACGCTGCTCGGGTGTGAGGCTTATACCAGCAGAATCGGCAATCCAAGGAAGCATTTGTGGCACCCGTCTTAGCCCATGCTCGACCGGCCTCCGCGCAGGTAATTCCCATACTTGAGACCTCTGTACATGCTCGCGGTTATCAGCCCATGAATGAATATGCGGGCCACACGCCTCGGGAGGAAGACCAAGGATATACGCCCACGGTGGGTTCATTTTACACTCACCAAGCGGCACGACGTCCAAACGCGCGATGCTGTTTCCACGAAATATGACGGACACACTAGGACTGTCGGTTCGCAGCCTATGCACCCGGAACCGGAGCTCGCCACGGCGGATGCCTATGTCGTCCTCGATCGGCCAGATTGCCTGTAATTCGTTCGGCCGGTTCGATGGCGTCCACGACGGCACAGGAATGCTCAGCACCTTCTGCTCAGCTAAAAAACGGTCAACGTCGGCGACGTCGGCTTCAGTGATCAAAAGACGCCCCCACTTAGGAAAATTCCTACGTTGCAATTAGCGGAATATGAGAACACAAGGAGAACATGCAGACCCGAATCGCGCCGTTGGTCCTGGACGAACCCGCCTGCGACGTGGGTTGCCCAGACTGCGTGCGCTCGTGCGCGGTCGCAAACATAATGCTTAGCTTGTGGGCGCGAGAGGAGGAGCGTCTGTTGCGCCTTCACTCGGTCGAGAGTGCCCGCCACTGGGCTGACGAACTTGCGGAAGCTTCAGAACACGTGCGACAGCTTGTGAAAGAAATCTCGCACGTTTGTCCGTCGTACCCCGCGTGGGCATTCTTGGAATCGCGTCCAATAGCGCGACGTAAAGCTCGTCTTCAGTAGGGGCATCACCGCGCTCCTCGGCCAAGCCGAACATGGAGAGATCGCTACCGAGTGCTCGTGCTAAGTTCGACAAGACCTTGGTTGTCGGGTTTTTGTTTCGGCCATTGAGGATGTCGCCGACTGTGTCACGCCCCTCATCAGCCTCTTTTGCTAGGCTACGCTGCGAGAACCCAGTGCCGGGCCCGGTGGCATTACGCAGCACATTCTTGATGCGCTCGATGTCGAACTCGGGATCAGCCATATCGCATGTATCCCATGACGGACCTGTCCGGCACAATTTACGGATAAATCCGTCACTATCTGCTTGACCTGACGGATATGTCCGTCGCATATCTACATTATGGACGACTTCATAGCCGACATCGAGGCGTTCTGCCGGACGCATCATCTTCGCGAGAGCCGGTTCGGTCGGGCCGCAGTAAATGATACGACGTTTGTGTCACAGCTACGTGCTGGCCGAGAACCTAGACGGGCGACTGTCGCCAAAGTGCGCATCTTCATGGCAAACCATGTCGCCCCCGCGGAACAGAAGCGGGCGGCATAGATGGTGCTGACTCTGCCCTCCATGGAGCTTGCTCGCGTCGCCGGCATCGCTTCGGCGGTGATCGTGATGAACGGCGATCGGTTCTCCATGCACACTGTTTCTGACCCTGTGTACGCCGAGGCTCCGGTGCTCGACGTCACGCTTTGCACGGCCTGCGGGTGCCGAGCCGCAATTGCGGTTCGGGGCTGCCAGAAGCCGGTCTGCCCCTCCCGTGATCGAAAGGCTGCCTGATGCGTAAGCTTGCGTTGATCGTCGTCGTTGGTCTGCTGATCGCGTTGATCGCGGCGGCCGTCCTCGGCCTGTCCGTTCGCCAGATCGGCATTGGCTACCTGCTGGGCGCTGCCTGGATGGTCGCCGTGTCGGTCGTCATGAACACGGCAAACGGCCGCGTCGGCGATCCGTCCCAGTACGGCGAAGAGCTCGCTTGGATGGGCGCTGGCAGCATGGATGGCTTCGATCTTCATAACGACGGGGATATCCGATGACCGACGCCAGTTCCGCCCAATGTGGGGCTATCGTGTCGGACGAACGTATCAGGGACACGCTGCGCCGTCAGATCGATCGTGCCTACACCGTCGACCGTCGATTCACGCGCGCCACGCTGGCCGCCGAGACCGGGGTGAACGTCTATACGATCGACGCGATTATGTCGCGCGACCCCGCCAAACAGCGCCGTGTCACGATGGAAGATGCGTTCTCGATCGCGTCGGTCCTCGGTGATCGCGCCATCAACTCGCTGCTCGCCTTGATCGGCTACGCCGGACGCCGCCTGGATGATCCCGACGCGCTCCAGCCCATGCTGATCGCAGCGACTGCCATGGCCCACCTCTCGACGATCGCGACCGCCGCGGCCGACGGGCGGATCGATCACACCGAACAACCCGGGTGCCAAGAGGCTGCCGACATGATCATCGCGACGGTGTTGCCGATGTCGTCGGCGGGCCGTCAGGGCGCCTGAAACCAACGAATATCACGCGGAAAACCCCGCAACGGAGATGACTATGGACGCGCTCAATAGCGCAGTGCCGGTTGAGCCCGGTTCTGCGGACGGTCCTTTGCGGCCTGCTTCTCGGGCCTGCTCAGATTGCTCGTCGCCGATCACGCGCCAGTCTAAGACCGGGCGATGCCGCGTTTGTTCGTTGGCGGCTACCAATGCCGACCCAGAACTGAAAGCACGCCAGCTCGCAGCCGTACGCGAATATTCGAACCGCCCGGAGGTCCGCGCGGCATCACGCGAGCGGCTTGCGAAATACCGGGAGAATATGCCGGAAGCCGACCGCGAGAAGCGCAGGCAACGCGGATATGAGCAAGCGGCGACGGTTCTCATGTCCCCGGAGATTCGCGCGCTGAGCAACTCGCCCGAGGCAAAAGCGAAGGCTGGTGCGCGGCGCACCGAGACCGTTCTTGCGTGGTGCCCGCCGCCTTATCGCGATCTCTACCGCACGCTGAAGAAGTCTCAGCGCTACCTGGCCGCCGAAGCTCGCGCACTCGTCGAGGAAGCGATCGCTGCGGACAAGCGCCGCGCGAACGGGCACGACCGTCGTCGTGTCGTCCGCGATCATGGTCCGGCTGTTCATCACTCTCGACGCGCCGGGCCCGAAGCGGTGGCTGCTCGACGGCATCGTCACCGGCCTTGCCATGCTGATCACTGCGGTCTGGATCGTCGAGCACCAGGTCGACCTGTTCGCCGCTCTCGGCACCGGGGGAATCACCGGCGCGATCGGCGCGGGCATCATCAGCTTCTTCAAGCGGCGCGGACAGAGCGCCATCGAGGCGCTTGACGCGGCCCTGCCCGGCAAGCCTGCGGTCCCGGCGGAGATGACGGCCGCCCTGCGCGAGATCGACAAGAAGCTCTAACGGCCCGCCTCAACCGGGAGAGGTTTTGGCGAGCCGGCCGAGCCGATTAGGGTTAGCTAGGCGCGTCGATAACGACCGATCTGGCCAATGGCTTCACATCGGAGGAAAAATTATCACCACGGTATCAGCGGTGATGGCTCCAGACACCGCTCTCACCGTAACCGTCGGGACCGGGAGGCGCCCCGCATGTCCGTGTGAGTGAAGCAGGCGGGGCGCTGAGGATGCTCGGTCTGGAGACGAAGACCTCATCTGCGGCAGTGAAATGCCACACTTAAATAAGAGTAAAAACATCCCGCCCGCCCCGTGTGACACCTTAAATGTCGCGGGCGGGATGTTGAGCGCTCGCTGGCTTGGTCCAGCACGCTCTGTAACGAACTTCGTAAGATACCCTGACCTTTACAAGGTCGCATTGTCCCTCAAGTCCCAAAAGGGGAATCTTGGACCACGGTGATCATGGCAAGCGGCGATAGCAAATATAACGGCCCGCCAAACCGGGAGGGGTTCAAGGCGGGCCGGCCGGATCACGATGGAGGTCATCCAGCGCGTCGATAACGACCGATCCGGCCAAAAGCTGCGCAGCTACTGTAGAAAAGTGGGCGGTCAGATTGTCAGAAAAAATGCTGATAAAAACCGGCAATCTGACCACCCCTAGGTTCCAATCAAAAGCTTAAGATTGGTCGCAGATGCCGCGAGAGCGACACACGCGCGGGGCTGCGTAACAGCTTAAAGTTACAGCAAAATAACTTGGGATAGGCTCGAAGAAATAAAGCGCGCCCATTTCCGATGTATATTTGCGGCTACAGTTCTGTGGAATCGATTGCAGCCGAAAAGTCCGGTCACCACGCATCGAAGGAAATAATCATGACGACGGCATCAGAGCCGGCGTGGCTTCGCCATGCCCGGTCGCTTCTTGGTACCCGCGAGGCACCGGGGGCAGGGAATAACCAGACCATCATGGGCTGGGCGAAGCGGCTTGGCACGAAGGTGCTCGGCATGCTTTACAACGCCGACAGCGTGCCGTGGTGCGGGCTATTCGTCGCCCATTGCCTTGCCGAGGATGGCATTCCGGCCCCGCCGATTGCGGTGCGAGCGAAGGCGTGGGCGACGTGGGGCGCAAACATCGCGGCCGATCGCATCACACCGGGCGCCGTGCTGGTCTTCGATCGAGCGGGCGGCGGTCACGTCGGCTTCTATGTCGGCGAGGATAAGACGGACTATCACGTCCTGGGCGGCAATCAGGGCGATCGGGTCAGCATCATGCGGCTCGAGAAGTCGCGGTGCATCGCGCGGCGCTGGCCACTTGGGCGTCCCGTCATCGGGAAGCCCCGCCTGATGACCTCGACCGCGGGCGTCCCCTCATCTTCGGACGAAGCATGACTTGGGTAGCAGGCATCGCTCTGCTGCGGCGTTTCTCGTGGGCAGTGCCGATGATTAGCCTACTGGTCGCGCTGCTCTTCACTCGCGGGACGCTCGCCGATCGCACGGCGACGCTGAAGGCAGAACGGGCGGCATGGACGGCAGAGATCGCGAAAGCCGAGCAGCTTCGCGCTGCTGCGGAAAAGCGGTTCGCCGTCCAGCAAACCACGGCGCTGGCGACCTTCGCCGACCGCCTCGCGAATCGCGAACCCATCATCCTTCGATCCACCGACACCGTGAGGACCTATGCGCAAACTGATGCTGGGCGTGCTGCCTGTCTGCCTGCTGACCGCGTGCGCGGGATCGACGCGCTCGACGTTGAGCTCTTCGCCGGCGATGCCGCCAGTCCCGACGGAGGCGGCGAAGGCGTGCACAGTAACGCCAGCGCGCCGACAGCCGGACGGTAGCGCCAACGCGTCAGATGCCGAGGGCACGATCCGAGACGCTCGAGCGGACCTCGCACTCTGCGACGTGCGCCGACAGCTCGCAATTGATGCTTGGCCTCGCTGACCGACCAGACCCGATCTCACCCGACTTTCAAAAGGAACGACGCCCATGTCTTACCCGATCGCTACCCGCGGAGGCCGCGGCTCCGGCACCTCTTCGCCTTACGTCCCCGCTCTTAGTGACCTTGTGCTCTCCGGAGCTCTGGTCGCCGGGGTAGCGTCGTCTGGGACGATTCTAAACGCCACCGCCGGCTCGGCAATATCCAGCACGGTGTCGGGCCTGACCGTCAGCAGCGCAGCGCGGACCTATACCTACAATGGCACCGGCGCGGCGGGCTCGACGAACAACGGCCTGACCGAAACCCTGGCCGGTGCGACGTTCAGCCCGCGTGGCAACGTGGTCACGATTGTGTCGTCTGCCGTCCCCGCGTTCACGTCCAACCCGTCAATTTCGCCGCAGGGCGGCAACGTCGGCGGCACTTTCAGCGGAATCGACGGCGCCATGAGCAACGGTGGCTCGATCCTGAGCCGGCGCTGGCTTCTCAACGGCACGTCGATCGGTAGCGGCACTACCGTCGTGCCCAATGCGGCCGGGTCACTCACCTTTGAGAACACTGGCACCGGCTATGTAGTCTCGACCTCAAGCGCGGTTACCGTTGCTTACGGCACGCCTACGCCAGCACCATCGTTCACCGCCCAGCCTTCGATCTCGCCGAGCAGTGGATCGGTCGGCCAGTCCTTCACCGGCTCTGACGGGACGGTGTCGAATGGTACGGTCGCAAGCCGTCGCTGGCTCCTGAACGGCGCTCAGGTTTCAACTGCCGGGATCTACATCAGCACGGCCGCAGGATCGCTGGTGTACGAGGTGACGGCGACCGGCGCGGGCGGAACGACGATCGCGACGTCGACATCCGTCGATGTGGCGGCTGTCGGCGGCGTTCCGGCGCTGCCCGCGACCGCTTCGTTCGACGGCGTCGATCCGTATGTCGATCTGAACGATGGCAGCTCGTACCGCGTCGCTGGGACGACCTATCCGACGATCGCAGCGATGGTCACGGCCGGCATCTACACGCAGATCACTCCCGGCGCGACCACTATGCAAAACGGTGACCAGTTGGCGTTCCCTGCAGCGCTGCCGAGCCCTTACACCGTGCGTGCGGAAGGAACTACCGGTCCCGCAGTTGCGGCAAACGGTGTTGCGCAGACGATGGTGTCGCTCGAAGATGCTGGGTCGGTCATTACCGACGAGATTTTCCAACTTCGTCGCCAGTACACTTCGACTGGCGCGACCAATCGCGCGAGCATCCTTGCGTACAAGGGCAGCGCTTCACAGGCCAATTATCAGGACCTCAATGGTACGCTGAACGGTCTCAGCCAGTCGGTGGTTATTGTCGGGTCGGCCGCACCAAACTCGTATCAGCTTGCCTATGGCGCACGAGACGCATCGCGGCAGACCACGACGGCCACAGTCAGCACCGGCTTGACCCGCATGATCATCGGCAACCAGTCAGATGGCACTTGATCGTGGACGGGCTCGGTAAAGCGCGTCACCATCTGGCTGTCGGTATTTGTCCCGACCCAGATGACGGCGCTCTCGGCCTATCCGTTCAGCGGCGCAGTTTACGGCGCGCACACGGGCAATGAACAGCCGTTCTCGCAGCAGTATGGCAACAAGGTCTATGTTGGCCAGTCGCGTTCCGGCTTCCAGTCGCTTGCCGAGATCGACGTCGACACCAAGGTGATGACCGACCTTATCAATGTTGGCACGGCGTACACCGGCAATGACGATCACCGCTCGCCGGTGATGCTGAAGACGCCGACTGGAAAGTTCTTCACTGTCTATACCGGCCACGGCGATGACAATATCATCAGGTATCGCCGGTCAACGGACGGGTCGCCGCGCAACCTCGGCACTGAGCAGCAGATCAGCACGTCCGGAATCGGATCTGCTTCTTATTCGATGGTCCATATTCATGCGGCAACGGGCGCAATCTATATCATCGTTCGCTCGTCGCTGACGCGGTGGGTGTTCAGCGTCTCGACCGATGACGGAGTGACGTTCAGCGCTCCGAAGGTGCTGACGACGCATCCGAGCAAGCAGAGCTACATCTATGGGGAATGGACGACGGCCAACCGACTGCGGTTCTTTGCCAATGAGAATGCCGCGCTCGAGGCAACGCTTCGCATTTTCGAGTGGGATGTCGTCACCGGTAACATCTATGCCGCGAACAACACGATCGTCGGCAATAGCGAGACGGGGGGCGTCAACTTCGACGACATGACGGTCTTCCGGCCCTACACGGCTGATCGCTCGTCGCAGATCATGTGCTTCAGCAACAGCGCCAATCAGATCATGTATGCGCAGCTGAATGAACGTGACGAGCTCAGCCGTCAGGTGGTCGCGCATCTTCCTACCGGCCTTGACGCCTTCGTGCCCGCGAACTGGATCACGACGGTCATCACCCCGGAATATACTGGAGCAAGTGACCAGCGACGTTTCAACGGGCAAGGGACATTCAGCTATCGGACTGACCTATCGCAGCCACGAGCGTTCGTCTGCGTGCGGATCGGCACCAACTGGGTGCTGCAGCAGATCGATTTCACCGCGGCCGATCTGTCGACGTTCACGACCACGAACCTGCGGTCGGTACCCGACACGGACTACAATGCCATCCTACGCCCGCGCAGTCCGAAGGGCAGCGACGGGCGCCTCGATGTGTCGTGGCAGGAAGGCATCTATCCAAATTATCAAACTTGGGACCCGACCAAGGTCAACCGGAGGTGGGCAGCATGAACCGCTATATCGCAATCGCCGCATTCTTGATCGCCGCCCCTGCGCTTGCCGGTCCTGATCGACCGCTCAAGCCGGGGACGGTGATTACGAAGGCGACCAACCTCACCAGCTACCGCTATATCGACGCCTTGGCCGAGGCAAACGGACTGCGCATGGACGGGTTCAACCTGCGCTACGGCCGCGCCGGGATCCGCTTGCGGGGCGACGCGCGCGACATCGTGATTCGGAACGGGACGATGACGACGAAGGGGGTTACGAAGGGCAGTGACCTCCCCGTCGGGATCGACATTGGCGGTACCGTGCACGACGTCCTGATCGAGGGCGTGACCGCCAGCGGGCACCGGATGGTCTACGTCCCCAAGAAGTACACCAACGGCGACGGCTTCAGCCAGGAAGCGCAGGTCTACCGCGTGACCTATCGACGCGACGTCTCGACCGACAACAGTGATGGCGGCTTCGACTTGAAGGGCCAGGCACGCCTCGAGGACTTGGTCGCCGAGCGCAACGGCCGCAACTACCGCTTCTGGAACGACATCACGGCGAGCACGCTGATCAGCAGGAATCCATCGGGCGCTCATGTCTGGCTGAACGCCAAGGCGGCGCAGGCTGTCGTGATCGATCGGCTCATCGTCAGCAGCAACACGACGGCGCCGGTGCTGCGCATCGAGAACCCGTACCCCGTCTCGATCGTCGTCAAGGAGTGCGTGATCGCCGTCCCTGCCGGCACGCTGCTCCAGTGGGGCGGCAAGGGTGCCCGGGTGACTTGGGGCAAGAACTGCACCCGCGATGCCAAGGGCTATGCGATCAAAACGCCGGTGGCGCCGGTGGTCCCTGCCGCTCGTCAACGGTTCGATGCCGGTGAAGTGCTACCAGATCGGGACGGCGACGGTATGGTGAAGTTGGGCGCGGCGTGGGCGAAGAAGTTCAAGGTTCCGGCCGGTACAATCTTGCGCACGACGGGTGGAACTTGGTACGAGATCGCCCATTAGATTACAAACTGAACGCCTGAAACTCAGCCCGATCTGCTTCACACTTCGGCGAGCATGTCGCGCCGGGCTTCCCGCAGAAGCACGCAGGACGCGCAGTGAATAGCGACTTGATGACGCGGAATATCTTCATGATGAGTGTGTCCCATGTCTCTATTCGCAGCGCAATCGGTGAGTGCACTGCTGATTGAGTGATGTCCGTTTTAATCGACTATATATCATCGGCATGAACGGGAGACCTTTTCCCCGAACCATCTCTCTGCGTCGCTAATTGATTGAGGATTGGAATTATCCGCGACTTCAGGGCGACCGCGACGGTCTTTCCATAAGTGGCTGTCATATGGTGCTTATCAAAGTACATCATGACATTACCGGTAACTGGATAGCACCAGACGTCACCGCAAAACTGGTCACTCATATCCACCAACTTTATCAGCTCCGATTTGCCTATCGTGGAAGCCGGATTTGATGGCGCCAACAGCGACGAGCGAGGCCGCCGACATGCACCGGCATCCGGCCCATTCTTCGCAACACACTCAGCGACATCGAAATTCATCCACGGCGTATCTCTTACAGCCAAGACTGGTATGCCTGCTCGGTTCAGCATTTCCATAGTGTCCACCCATGAAGAAGGAACCTTCTCTTGACCGTGCAAAACACGCGTAGAGGTGGTGAACACCACCGTAGGTTTCATCCTTAATAGTTTACGCATCGCATTTATATTCCACGTCGCACATGTCCCACGCGGATCAGGAACCTGACTTGCCCCTCTCAAGAGAAATAGACAACTGGACTTGGTCATTGTTATGATCCGCCAGCCCTCTCCCCTCAAAGCTCCGGCCATAGCGGTTAGCCAATGGGCGGAATGCGATCCACCGACGATAGCAATTATTCGCGAGCCATTAGGATCGCCAAATTCACAAGTTATCGCATCAGTTCCGCTGAACGTCTGATGGCATTTGCTAGACATATTCTTCGGCCTGTCTTTGTGGGCCCATATCCCGCTCGGTACAACGGATTGCGTAGCAGCAACATGTTCGGTGTAGGCCGATGTTGCCCCTGGATAGTTGCTAGAAGGTATAGAAAGCCTTCTTTCTGCCGCGGTCGATTTCCGTTCGAAAGCATAACCGCCGGCCAGCATGACCGCCACAACCCCGAGCTGTAAGCCAATAACCCGTGCGCTTCTTGTTCCGCCGGCCTGACGGTTGAGACGCCAAGCGTCTTCTACGAGCCACGTGCTGAGTGCAGCCAAACCAAACGACGCAACCAAGACCGCAACACCGCCCCAAGCGCCAGCATGGTAGACATTCGCGTACGACAGATAAAATACCAATAGCGGCCAATGCCAAAGATAAAGAGCATAGGAAATACGACCGAGATAAGTTAGCGCCCCGGACGATAACAGCCGATCCGCCCCAAACCGCGAGCCAGTTTGCCCGGCATAGATCACAAGAGCCGCCCCAAGCGTAGGCCACAATGCCATGTAACCGGGAAAGCCCGTCGATACGTCGAGTAGCATTCCACACGACAGAACGGCAAACAATCCGACCCAGCCGAGAATGACACGCAATTTTGCGGATGCTGACGGCTTCGCGACGATCTGCGCAAGAAGCCCCCCAAGCGCAAATTCCCAAATTCGCGCGAAGGTATCAAAGTATGTGAACGGCTGTCGAACAGCAGTAAAATATATCGAGTACGACAACGATAACAATAAGAGCACCCACACTATAGCGACTGCTAGGCGTGCATTGCTCGAGCTTGACGACCGGTATTTAGCAATTACAAAAACCAGTGGCCCAAATATTAAATAAAACTGGCCTTGAATTGACATCGCCCAGTAGTGCTGAAACGGGCTTAGTGCTTCTTCACGATCGAGATAATTAACAGACCAGAATGCTAGTCTCCAGTTTTCCAGGTACGCTGCAGAAGCACCAGCATCTATCATCACATTATGCCATCGCGTAGACGGTAGTATCAACGGAGTTAGTAAGGAAACTACAACGACGACCAACAGCGCAAGTGGCAGCAAACGTATCGCGAGGTTACCCGCGAAGTTAGCCAAGTTAATGCTTCGCCCGTTTTCAACCTGATTGAGCAGCGATCCCAGAATTAGAAATCCAGATATAACGAAGAATACGTCAACGCCGCCAGAAACGCGCTCGATCCAGATGTGGTAGATCGCGACGAGCAGTGAACCTATCGCTCGCAAGCCTTGGATTTCCGGCCGGAATACCCGCGTGTATGTCTGACCCGAATCTGATGACACAATAACCGCCCCCCGTATTAGCGAATCAACCCCCGCTGATCCGTGGTGGGGTAAGTCAATTATTAAATTTAGTCCGGTAAATTATCGACGCGTCCGTCCGAAATCGGGGCACACCTTTAAGGCGGGATCACCCACCTTCTATCCTCTCGGCCAACGGCTGCGCATGCTAATTGCAGTTGCACTGGCAATGAGTGCCACGATCGCGGACCTCACTTAATATAACTGCGGGATGATATCTTCCCGCCGACGAGGCTTTAATGAAGTCGAGGCGCTGGTGGATTGGGACGGTGACGGGCTAGTAAAGCTGGGCGCGGCCTGACCCGAGAAGCTCAAGGTCCCGACCGGCGCGACGATCCGCTTGGTTGGCGGCACTTGGCACGAGATCGCGAAGTAGGCGCGGTCAGCGCGTCAACGTGGCCGTTGCGAGAAAACGGGCCATAATGTTCACTTGCTCTCGTTTTCGCGTCGCGCTGTTAACCGCGCACCTAGAGCGATGCCAGGTTGCTCTATAAATCTGAAGGTCAATACAGAAATGAGATATGTGACTACTAGGGTAGCGATCAACACAGTGATCTGTGAAGTAAGCAAGGTTAATCCTTCTAGACGAAAGGCATAAATAAACACTGACAAGGGTATCATGTGAACTAGATATATAGAATAGGATATCTCGCCCATTCGAAACATCGCAGGCCTGCCAATCCACGCCGCAATTCGATGCCCATTGCTATGTGCCGGTTGGGCGGATGACCAGATAACTGCCGCCCAGATGCCAAGTGGGACAATTTGCATCGCTCCGCCCTTCCAAAGAGCGGCGATGGCCAATGCTATTACGAAAACGGCCCAGCTAAAGGGATCTGACCGTTTTAAAATCTGATAGGTCACCATTCCAATCATGAAGTGGATTATCTTGGCGCCGAGGAAAGCTCCCGTGAAATGCCCGCTGATCATCAGCAAGGCGGCCGCACCAGCCACAATAAGAGGCCATCGTCGCCGATTGGCGAAGGCCCACATCATAAGAGGGGCGACGACGTAGAATTGCCATTCCAAGCTGATACTCCAAGCTTGGCCGACGATCGTATAGGCAGCTTGCGGTCCAACGCCCCGAGGAAAGACGCCTTGCAAAAGGGGTATGTGAACCAGAAGATGGGTGGTCAGATGGTCCCATCCATTCGTCGCCAGTTTGAGGCGGTTCACATTTGCGGCAGTGGTCGGAGCTGCTGCCCAAGCTTCGATCTGCATTGGAAGCAGAGCGGCTGAAACCGCCAAAACCACTATATAAAGCGGGAACAGCCGAAACGCCCGGCGCGCAAGGTATTGCCCGTATGGCTCTGCTTTCCGGTCAATGAGCATTGCGATGACAAAGCCCGACAGCAGGACAAAAACGTCTACTGCCAAGGTGTTTTGGTCGATCAGGGGAATGTGCCAACCGAAGGCTAGCGAAATGTGTCCCAAGACGACCCACCAGGCCATCAGCCCTCGCAGACCATGAAGCGCGTGGATCTTTGCCTTCTCCGGCGTCGGCCGCGTCATCCAGTCCATCCCCAAAATGTCTACGCTCGGTCGATCGTCGCTTTTAACGATCAAACCTCTCACCCCGCCCAAGCTAGTAACGGGTTTTCTATGATCCGCCACCTCCTTGCTTAGCTATGCAGCCCTCCTGTCGCGGCACAGATTGCCACCTCTGAGGCGCTTCTGATCAACAACCGCCCAGCGACGCGGTGACCACCACCGTCAATGCGAAGACCACGCGCTCTGCACATAAGGCGGAGACGGTCTTCGTAGGCTCCTCAGCGCATCAGAGCCTTATCCACCGGGCGGTAGAGTGGGTCGCGGTCTCCCGTCCAGTGTTACGTTTAAGCTCCGATCGCATCACACTATAGGGGCGAGGCCTACGAACTGCGGCTGCGGCCCGCATTCTTCGGAAGCTTGCTCAAGATCGGGACGGCGCCTGACTTTTTATTATGCAAGCTCAGGTGGTCACAGCCGAAATTTGTGCCATTGTTGTGCATGATGATTCTGTATAGCGTACTTGCAATCGTTTGGGGCCTTCCCATCGCGGTCCTCTCAGCGACCTCAATAGGCTGCGGAGTTTCGCCCCGCTTTGCACATTTCATACGGACACATCTTGGCATCTGACGTCATGTTATTGGAGCGGGTTCGGTAATCACTCGCGTCGAACATTAAGAAAACGATTTGGTTAGAAGGGGCACGTTAAACTCTGACCGGTCGAACGCCCCTGAGCCTCAACCGCGTCACTCCGACGGTCAAGCGGGTCAAAAGCGACTCGTCGAAGTTAAGATGCGGCATCTTGTAGGATCAAAGGAACAGGTCGCCCGTTCCCTTTGGACCAACCAGGAGAACGATGATGATGAAGCTCAGTATCGGTATCGCCGCAATAATGATGGCCACAGGCGCGATGGCCCAGCAAACTGGATCAACTGGCGCCGGCTCGCCAACAGGATCGGATGCCAAGGTCGCCGTATCAGGAAAAAAGATTCAAAACGGCGATAAAGCGATGGCGAAGAAGCCCAAGGCCAAAACATCGAAGCCGGCAACGATGAACCATACGCCGGCAACTCAGGGGAGCATGAGCTCCACAAAGCCGCAGTAGGTATGACCGGGCTGGTCATCCCCTACCGGGGTGGCCAGCCTGCTCAACGATTATGGACGCTGACAAAGCCACTTTGCGTTCACTGAACTTGACTGTCCAGAATCACGTCGACTGCCGCAGCGACGCGCGCCCAATCGTTCTCGTGGGGCTTGTCGCCCAGCACATCGAGGATTGTATCAACGATCGGAGCGGCCTCCACCGTATCGTGCATTTCCACGATCGCCATCGCTTTTAGCCAGACTTCGCGGTCGGTCATCATAAATCGAGGTTGCGGCGCTCAATCTCGGCAAGCAGACCGTCCGTATCGGGATGGCCGGCGTTCTCAATCGTGCGGCGATACGCCGCGATCAGGTCGGCATCCGACATCGCCTTCAGCCGCTGATCGTATGTATCATCCCATTTGATCATTCGCGCAGCCTAGCCGCGTTGGTTCGATCCACGCAGACCATGAGTGGAATTGACGGATTATCACAGTAGCGTCGCGCCCTAACTGCCAAATTTGGTGCCTGCGATATAGTCGACGGCTGCGGCAATCCGCCTCCAGTCCTCGATCGCGCCCATATCCCCAAACGCGTCGTCGAGTTGGTCAATGATATAGTCGGCGCTGCCATCGCCGTGTTGATCAAGGATCATCCCAGCTTTGGTCCAAATTTCTCGGGAAGATAGCCGCTTGGCGTACTTCATATCTTGAGTCCCCGGCGCTCAATTTCGGCGACCAGTGCGTCCTTGGCGGGTCCGTCCGCTTCGACGTCGATTTGGCGATACGCGTCTAGCAGGCTGCGGTCGTCTAAGAATTCTATCACATCGGGGTGAAGGGGCGGGGCCGTCATTGCCGCGTACTTTCGGCAATTATGTCGACCGCCTCAGCGATGCGCGCCCAGTCGCTTCGCTCAGGCTCTTCCCCAAGAACCGTCCTGAGCGTCTCAACCAACGATGCCGACTCGACCGTTCCATGCCTTTCGACGATATCCATCGCCTTCAGCCAAACTTCCCGATCGGTCATCATAGCCCAGTCAATGCGCGAGTGCCCGATTCGGGTAAACTGTTGGCAGGGGTAGCTCGCAGTTCAGGCGTCAAGCCTTCCCACGAAGGCACCAACCACGATCACGGCTGCTATGACTGCCCAGCCCTCCCACGTCCGCGGCGTCCATCCAATGCCGACAGCCTTTGCCTGGAACCAAGTTCTCGGATCACTCATAAAGGCCCCGTCAATGTCGAGTCGTCTGCGCTGGTCGACAGCGTAAGCTTTTCCGAATAATCGTCAAAGCCGCCAGTGTAATTATGTCGGGCGACGCTCATTCGCAGGCAGTTCTACTTATCGAGGCTCTTTCCAGGGCTGCATCGCAACGATTGCCGCAACGGCGATCAGCAACGCCAGCACGCTATACCCCATGACTGCTCCTTTGATGCCCGCATATCCTCATTAAGTTAAAGTGCCGTTGACGCGTAGAAGGCAAGGCTGACAAATTGGACGGCAGCGAACGCCAACACCCATGCCAAAATGCAAAAAGTGGCAAAACGGACGCGGCCTGTTCCAGCGGGCATGGGGGGACTCCTTGACCACGAATTTGTAAGAAACACCTCTTAATAAAACTGAAATGGTGTATTCTTTAATCAGTCCGGACCCGTCACTGAGGCTCGCTATCGTTGATCGCATCGACCGCAGCCGCGACACGCGCCCAGTCTGCCCAGTGCGGATCATCTCCGAGCACATCGAGTAGGGTGTCCATGACCGGTGCCGATGCCATCGTGCCATGCGTCTGGACGATCGCCATCGCCTTGAGCCAGACTTCGCGGTCGGTCATCATCCGCGGATCCTATGCGAGCGCACTCGATTTAGGCAATCTATCTCAATGTAAAGTTGGCCACCCGACAGGCCGCATGGACTAACTTGCCGGCGCTTCGACCTACTGGTTTATTGTGTAGACGCCCGATCTCGCCAGCTGATGGATTATGCCGTTCAACGATGCTTTGACGATTTGCGGGCGAACCATGTCGTCCGTTGCGTTGATGCCGCTCCAGAATTGCGTGAGCGGCCACTGGTCGCGGCAATGAGGACGGAGAACCCGAAGAGCTAGCCGAGCTCCGCTTGACGGTTTTTGTTCGGCGGCCGGCGCTGTGGCTACTTCTTGGAGAACGGTCACAGCGAGACCAACCAGATAGCGTTCATAATCAGTCACGCCTCGGTCCCCTTCCTGAAGTTCGTCTTAGATTTGAGGGGTTAATTAACCGCACGATGCGAGCGCGGGGGCGGCACCAACAAGGGGCGCAAATCGAGGCAATCGCAATCGTTCAAGAGATGCACAGGCGTAAGGAGCCTATATCCGGATCCAGTTCGGAGGCGGTGTACCTACCCTGCCCGACCCAGTTCCAGATGATCCTAAGCCTGCGGCGCTTCGCCCGATGCGGCCGGCGTTGCGGACAATGAACGACCCTCACGCGCTTTACCCAGGCGACAAAGGGCCCGAATTCAAAGATAAACAAGGTTGAGATAATGGGACAGGATTGGTAACTAATTGGCGTCACGTCTTCATGTGACATCTCCTCCTGGGCGGCTGCGGCCGCTCCTTTTTAGGGGTCGAGCGTATCTGATAGCGGCCAGCTATCTCGTTGAGGGAGGCGAGAGTAGATAGCGCAAGATCATCGCGCCATGATATTCGCGGCCGTGGAGGGAAGCAGCCGACGTATGAAACTTTCAATAAGTCGTAAAGCAAACGACCGCTGGGCTGTCGATAGCGCGATGCGCTTCAATGCCCGAAACGAACTAGGAGATCGGGTCACGATCGATATTCAAAAAGACGATTGGAACGAGATTACACTGGTTTGGTCGGAGGATCCGATAGGGAAACTTGAAGAACTCGCGCGTGACCGCAGAGCACACTGGGGCAACTTTGGCGCCGGCTTAGTGTGGCGTGTCTTCCTTTGACCGCAGCACTTTAGCGGCCGACCCTGTATTACGACAAACCGCAGGACCGATAAGCGTGATTGCTATTCCCCTAGTATGTTTCGGCGTCATCGCCTTCATAATCGCATCATTAGCTGGCAGCCCCGATCACAATCATCGTGGCGCTACCGGCCTCCAGCTGACCGTTGCATACACCGGTGCCCTTGCATTGGTCGCGGGGGTGATCGCGCTTGCCACATCTGCCCCCCCAAGTTGCCGATCCTACTCAAACGTCGCCATCGTCGAGGACTGCTGAGTCGGGCTTCGAGATTTGCAGGCATCTAGTTTACGGCGGTGCCCGCGGCACGGTCGCATAGCATCCCTCGCGTCTTATTCGGACGAATAGAAGCCAAAACCCAGAGCTCGGTCAGACCCAATCAATGGGGCGATCGTCGTGCAGCATCTCTGTCTGCTGAAATCGAGCTGCTTCGCATGCAGCAAGCAGCTGGTCCAATAGAAACGATGCCGCGGCCACATCAAGCGTGGCAACAAGACTGGGTGCGTCGAGCAGAACATGCTCCTCGACTGCCGTGATGCTGAACGCCTCAGCTCGTAGAGTCTGAATCATTACGATCCTCCGATCCCTTGGCAACGCTCGTCGAACAGGTTTGCCCCGCCTGCTGCTTTGGCTCAGCATGATTCACGGCCTGTACCTACCTGATGAGGGAAGGCCGGAGCTCGGGGTTTAGCGGATACTACGCTCGAAATCGTTGAGCACGTACTCATGGGCCTGTGTTAAGGTATAAAACCGGCCACTTGTGAAGTGGATCACCGCCCGCCCATCGGTGCTGACAGATACAAACTCGACGTGGTTGAAGTTCACGGCGATCTCATCGCCTTCCGTCGTGGTGTAGCGTTTCATAGGGGCGTCCTTCTACGTTCGCTGCCCGTTTATCAGATCTGGCCGCAGGAGCAGACCGGTCATCGCCAACGGTCCTTGCTCCGACAATCTGATCAAGGTGCAGCACGTCCAGCCGCGATCCTCACGCGTTCTATTCCGACGAAATTGGGCACGACTTTAGGGCTTAAGCGTCGAGACATAACTCCTCAGCGATTTGTGCCTGATGCTCGTTAAATGCCGCCAGGTCCAAGTGCATGCCGACGATTTCGTCCGCTCTCGCCAATAAGGCTAGCCTGACTTGATCTCGTGCATAGGCATGGAGTGAATCTATCAGTTCTTCACAATCGGTGTCGGCCATCCGGTACGCTATCAGACCTGATCCTTAACGTATCGCCTCCGTACCGAATTTATGACCCGTTCTATCCTGATGAGGAAGGGCCCGAGTTCGGGGCCTAGTACCTGCCTACCTGGTTCCTCGCTTGGCTCGGATTAAGATATTCGGCTCGTCCCTTGGGCCGCGACCTACGATCGGCCTCGAGCTGTAGTGAACCGAGACTACCTCGACGACTGTCATTTCGCCGTCTGGCCATACTACGGCCGAATCTCCGGGCCTTGGGCATGCCAAGAACTTATGCACGCCAAGATCTTTGTCGTCCTCGCCGTCGTACAACGAAACCCAAATATCGATCATCTCATCCCTATCTCTTGCCCAGCGGGCGCGCAGCAGCTGCCGGCATAGTTTGCAGATCCGCGTAAGCGCTGACCGCTGCCGCCCCCGCTGCCACGACAGCGGACAGCCCAACAATTGCGGCGCCGACATTCTGGAACGTCGTGAGGGTGATGCCCTTGCGAACAACGACCGGCTTTCCGTCCCAGTGCAGATCACCGTCCGGGCCGACCCCGATGTGCGCGAGCCCGTCCAGTGAGATCGGGCGAACCCCGTTGGGCCAGCCCGGCGGGGTGCTCTCGTTGCTCTGGGCGTGGTGCGCTCGCTGGTCGGTCATCGGCTATACCTAACATCTAGTCGGTGTGGGTCCGGCGCGCCAAGAGAAGCTCGCTAGCGATATCGAGCAGGGGTGCCTATCGCGATTGGTCCAACCCCGTAAACAGGGTAAAGCCGTTTCAGTTCGGCATCGAAGTCGATGGAGGCGTTGCCAAGTTCGGCGATGTCTCTGTCAAAGTCCACCGCGACCTTGTTCGTGATGCTATATTGAGCGCGGCCGAGCATACTAGCTGCCCCGCCCCGCGCGCGGACTAGCGCGCCCATCGATACGGCAGATGGCATACCCTTCAATTCGATTTGGTCCAGCGCTTTGGAAGTAGCTTCGATCCGAGCAATTTTTAACGCGACCAGTTCTGGGCGCATCGACTGTACGTTTCCAGTTTTGCCTCCTGGCAAATCGTCGGTCGAGGCCAAGACCCAGAGACTAGATGTAAGGGTCGACGCGGCGGCTAGCATTCGAGCTTTCTCGTCTCGCTGCGCTGCAAGTGATCGAGATCCCTGATAGATACCGAACATTCCGCCGACCACCGCGAGTAGCAGCGTAACCGAAGCATAGTTGCCGGCCCCCACAGTACGTTTCAGAAACCATAATCCGCCCGCTCCGACCCCGATGATCAGCCCGGCGCTCAGTACGAGGCCGA